>Ga0335078_10000424_pt1 | contig 65656 bp, 46 predicted proteins | sample Lox_Sample_32_FD_206711 | JGI IMG/M metagenome (GOLD analysis project Ga0335078, IMG submission 206711) | Soil microbial communities from Loxahatchee National Wildlife Refuge, Florida, United States - Lox_Sample_3.2 | ecosystem: Environmental > Terrestrial > Soil > Wetlands | place: USA...
GTCGCTGATCACTACGCTATTGGTCCCGCGCAAGGCCAGGTTCTGCACCTGGGAAGGGATTGTCGGCGAAACCTGGCTGCTGACAATCAGGATTCGTACATCATTCGTTAAAGTGTAAGTATTGGTTACGGTGGGAGTGATGATGACATTGGTTTGGAGAACCAAATAGCGCGCGCTCCAGGCCTGAATCAAACCGTTCCAGTTGGGAAGCGTTGCCACCAGCACATTGGACGCGGTCAGGAATCCGTTGGTGACGGCCAGGTTGATATCGGCATAGGGCGCGGCAATGTAGGCGCCGCCGCTGCCGTCAAACTGGTTGGTGGCGCTCAGGGACATGTAATTCGGGCCGGTGATCTGGGCGTAGGTCAGATTCAAATCACGGGTGCCGTTGATCTGAATCCGGTTCGGCAGATTGGTAACGTTCTGATTTCCAACCAAACTGTTGGTGGGAACGGTCGTCGCAACCAATTGCACATCGGAATAAGCGTAGCTGTTAGTGACCACGCCGGAAAGATTGTTGGCCGGAGGAATGAAGCCGGGCAAGCTGGACTGGCCCAGGGCAAGCTGGACGGGACTCTCAAAGATGGTAAAATTGTCCAGTACACCGTTATTAAGCACCACATTGGTGGTATCTCCCTCAAGGTAATCGTCGTTGAGATACACATAGTTGTTCAAGGTATCGCCCGTCGACCAGTCAATGTATGAACCGATCCATTCCACGGTGGCAAAACCGCTGCCGAAAAACTGACTGCCAAAATAGACATTGTTTACGATATCAGACGGATTGGGGTTATTGACGAATACATATCGGTAAACAGTCAAATTGGTGTTGGGAAACTCCACATCGACATAGGGGGTCGTCGCCATCGGCACACTGGGGAAACCAAAACCGAACGGCGTGGCCGCTAAAGCACTGATCGGCAATGACGGCGCCGCTGAAACGGCGGTCAGATCCGCGCTGGGGTTCCAGCCATTCGTGTTCACTCCTTTCTGCGAAAACAATCCGAATATCCCCACGTTCTCAAAAAGGCCGAAGCCTTCCACGTTGAGCGTACTGCGTGATAAATCAATATTCCGTCCGGTAAACTGCATCAGGCCGCCCAGTCCCACATCGGCGTACCCCGGATTGGCTATGTTGGTGGCCGTAACCAGCAATTGCCCCGCTCCGCTGCCAAACGCGCCGAAGAAGAAGGCGACGTTGGTATCATTAATGGATGCACAATAGATGGAGCCGGAATTGTAAAAGCTGTTGGCCATATAGCGGGGCCCGGCCGTGGTCTGGTCGTCGAATTGGAAACCGGTATCGGCCATCATCACTCCGTTTCCGGTATTGGTATAGTTGAGGGTGTTCCAGGTTTCGTAAAATGGCGGAGATGAAAGCGTGGTGAAATTGAGGATGAACTGGCCGTTGTTCAAAAAATTGGTGGCGTCAATCACGGGCGGGTAACTCACCGTCCCGGGATACGTCACAATCGCTTCGTTGTCATACAATGGCACGGTGGCCAATGCCGGCAGATACAAGGCGAGGCCCAGGCACCCGCCCAACAAAAACTTTTTCATCCGGCCAGGAAAACCCGCTGGAAAACTTCTCGAGGTCATCGCGCTCATGGATTGATATTGATTGAATAGTTCAATTGCAGCGTTCGTGGCGGGATGGCCGAATCCGTCAACTGAATCGTGAAATCAAATGTACCGGCGGTTCCGGTCGGGGTGCCGGAAATGACTCCATCGGAGGACAGGCTAAGCCCCACCGGCAACGGCTGCGGGCTATTGGCCAGCGACCAGGTATAGGGCGGCTGGCCGCCCGTGGCCGAAAACGTGGCGTCGGCCGAGTCATAACTCTGATTCAAATTGCCGTCCGGCAGACCGGCCGGCAGCACCTGGATCAGGACCTGGTTTTGCAGGTTAACCAGCGTGGTGCCGTTGGGATAAACAACCGGAGGATTGGTTGTGCCATCGTAGGACGACCATAAAAAATAGAACTCATAGAACAAATCCGCATCCACGCCGGGTTCCTCGGTGAAATACGGAGTCCCGTCCATGACGCCGGTCAGCACCGTATTGTTGAAAAAGACCGGACCCACTTTGTTGAACGTTATGCTTACGGGCTCGGTTCCCGACGGCTCCGGCGTTATGGTACCCGGTCCGGCCAACCCGGGCAAAACATTGGCCTGATCGAAAGGAAAAGGTTGAGTGCGGGCATAATCACCCACAACGGGAGCCCCTCCGTTTCCCGCGGTTATATCGTCCGCAGAGAAAAAGATATCCGGCTGCGTCACGATGCGCTGGAATGTCTTGGTGATGTACTGGCCGTTGGTCACCACCACCATCGTGTAGATGTTGGTGACGGGCTGATAAAACACACGATTGTAGGAATCAAAATTCGTGTCCGGCACGCGCACAAACTGGATGCGTTCAATGCCCTGATAATAATCGGTCGCATTGGTCGTCAGGGTACAGGGATAGACTGCAAAAATATGATTGGTCGTGGTAATCACAATGCTTTGCGAACTGACATTACCCGCCGAATTGGTGGTGGCAGCAATCACATTGGTCACGGTGGTTATCACCGGGACCGGGTAGCCGGAAGGTTGAGGGGTGATAAATGCCGGCCCGCAACTCCCGGGCGGAATTAAAAAGAAATCCCCGGAGATCACATTGGTCAGGATGATTTTTTGGAAACTCGTATTGGTCTGGACCGGACTTCCCACCGGAGAACCCACTGGCACACCGACGGTAACCGTCATTTTTTGGGCCAGGGTGTTGGAACTGAAGCTGTAGGTGAAGAAATTCGTGGTGATAATCACGTTGTTAAAAGTATTCGAATAAAGGGTCACCGGCGTGTACGTGAACCCGTTGGTTTTGACGACCAGGTGCGGCGGCGAACCCACCGGATCACCATAGTAATTGGTCAGGTACGCCACGACGATCGGGTTGGTAATAACCCCGGGATACGAGATGGAACCGGAAACCACCAGGCCCGGGAACAGGGTGGCCAGGGTGACCGGATCATTCGTTCGGGACGCCTGAAGCAATCCGGTCAGATTGGATGTGCTGAGAAAACCAAAAACGCCGTTGGTATCCTGCCGCAGGGCTCCCGGCGGGACGTCTTCCCGATGGACATTGTTGGTGGTGAACATATACCTCAGGCCGGCCACATCGTCCCGGGTCAGGCCGGTATAAAAAGTGCCGTAAGTGTTTACGCCCGGAACAAACGTTAACACCGGCGCCCCCGTGTTTGGATCTGGTATGAACACCAACCCGCCCAGTGCCCCCGCCACCGCCGAATAATTGTCCGCCAGGGGATCAACCGAATAGGGAACGGAAAGCGCATCGGGGGGAGCCGGCGGGTTGCACAATTCCAGAATCACATAACTGTAAAGAACATCGTTGACGTAGGGCGAATATTGGACCTGAGTCAAGTCACTGGCTATGTTGTTGTAATTCCGCTGGACCACCAGATATTCCATGCCCACCGGACAGCCAATCGTTCCCACATGAAACCGATCGTGCAACGTCCAGTTGTAACGCACCGGATCAGCCAATCCGAGTTGTTCAACCAAAGCCGCCAAAGCCCATGATTTCAAGTCATACAACCCCAAAGCCTGGGCTTGATAATTCACGTGGCGAGTCTCCACGGGAATTTCTGTGAGCGGAATGGAATAACCATCCAATCCGTTCGTCATACCACTCGGGTTGTTGGTAAAGGCGGCGTTTAAAATGGCAAAGGCCCGGTCGACCGCCGCTTCACCGCTCGTCGTGGAGTTGGTGCCGAAGAAGCTGGCAAAATTTTCATCGTAACAATAATAAATTACCGGCGTGTTGCGGCGATAATCTTCACCCAGGTTTTTGGGCGCCAGCAGGTCTCCTCCCAGACCATAACCGATCGACGCGATCTGCCAGGAATCTCCGCCCGGGATACCCGCTATGGGACGCGGGTTGGGATTATTGCCAATCGGCCCGCCGAGAGAAAAAGCCCAGGCCGACTGCAGGCTGAAAACCAGCCCCATCATCCACAAAAATCGTTTAAGTAATTGCTGCATACACATTTCGCTAACGCAGAAGCACGACGCGGTAAAAGCCCATCGGAATGCCACCGACGTTGACGGAATCCGTGGTCCCGGCAGCAAACCGCGGCAATCCGTAATTGTTCCAGGAAGTGAGGTTGGTCGTCACCTCCACCTGATAGGTCATTCCGGGTTGCGTATTCCAGACCAGCTTCAGCCCCTGGGGCGTCTGGTCCAGAGTGGATACCAGCCAGGTGTTGGGATCCAGCGGGTTACCCCCGCTCAGGAATACCTGGTAAAGGGTCGGGCCGCCGGGAACCAGCGGCGCATTCGGAGCCGGCCACTGGGCAAAATTCAGGCCGTAATATCTCTCCATCCATTCAAACGGTATGCCATAATAATTGGCGCCGCTCCAGGTTTCGCCGCTCACCAATGGCGACAGCGGGGAACGCCGGTCGTCGGTGGTCACGTAATCCACCTGGAACGTATGCGAACTGTTGGTCTTCAAACCATTGAGGGCCGTCATGATCCAGCCGTTGCTGACCGTCAGCCCCATTGGCGGTGTGGGCGGCAATTGACCGTCCACATAAACCTCATAGTTGGAAACGGAGATGCCCAGCAGCGCCGGCCAAGAAACCACCAACTGCGGCTGGTACACGCCATTGCTCAGGGTAAACGGCGCGTACACGTACACGTCACTGATGGGCGGCAGGAGGGCGGCAGCGTTGAGATACCGTTGGGCAAACAGGTCAAAACTGTTTGGCCCGGCGGTATAACTGGTCCAAACGACCAGGAATTGCAACGCGCCGTCCGAAGCCACCGTCGGTTGCATCTGCTGGCTGACGGTGGTGGTGTTCACGCGAAATTCCCCGCCCACCGGCAAACCACTTCCGTGCATAAATTGCCCATAAACCCCTTCCCGCGAACCATCCTGGCCCAGGCTGGTCCAGACGATCAAATAGTCCAGGCCAATGGCGCTGATCCGCGGCGCATATTGATTGCCGGGCAGATGAGTATTGACCCGCAATACGGTTCCACCGACACCGGTGCTGGAAAATGACCGCGCGTAAACGTCCCAACCGTTGGTGAGAACGACGGTATCGCGCCCGCTCCAGGCCACCATAAAACTGCCATCGGTCGCGGCCGCCACGCTCGGATTGGCCGCCGGATTCAAATTCGTGCTGACCAGAAATTCATTTCCCTGCGCCACACCGCCGTTGTTGTAAAGCCGGGCGTAAATGTCCACGCTCGGCGTCACCGCCGTCGTCGCCGTGTAATAAACCGGATTCGCCGTCAGGTCCGGCGAATTGGTCCCGAGACTGGGCGCCTGGACGCGTTCCTGTTCGGACACCCACGCCACCACGAATCCCCCGTTGGCCAGCGCCGCCACCGCCGGGGTGCGCTGGTTGTAGGAAATAAACTGGTTGATCAAAAACCTGCCCCCAATCGTCTGTCCGGTCGGCGAAAGAATCTGGCCGTAGACATCCAACAGGCTGCCGGGGCTGACTTCATTATAACTGGCCCAAACCACCACCACATTGCTGTTGTTGAGCACGGCGATGGCCGGATTGATCTGGAAATTCTGGGTGTTCGAAAACGCATTGGTGGCAATGGTGGTGATGGTATTGGTCGCGTAGCCCAATATTGCCGTATGGCTGTGGTTCCAATTGGTGGTGATCACCGTGGTAATATTGGTGGTGTAAACCAAATTGGTGGTGATCGGAGTGATCGCCACGTCGTTGGTGCTCTGCCAGGTATTGTTGGAACTGAGGAAACGCGCAAAGATGCGCTGGAAGCCCGGCACACCGCCCTGCCACACAAATGCCGCCCCGCCGCCTTTGAGCGTGGCCACGCGGGGATTTTCCTGGTCGTTGCTTCCCTGCACATTCACGCGAAACGTGCTCAAGGTGCCTGACAAAGTGCTATCCAGTTGCCGGGCAAGAATGCCCCAACCGCTGCCATCCGCGGTGTTGTCCTCCCAAACCGCAAAGCCGCCACTCGGTGTCACCGCCGCATCAGGCCACATCTGGTCTCCGGGCAGGGAACCGACGATCGCGTACTCCGTACCATACGGCCCATAATAATTGGTTTGACCAAAAACAACGGCCGGAATCCCAAGTAACCAGCCCGCGCCCAGGCAGACCGCCGCCCGGCGCAGGGTCGACAACCACAACATAATAAATGATATAGATTCTAGACGTGCCGGCAGGTTTTGTCCAAGACTTCTTTGATCAAAACACCGGCTGCACCGCTGCCAAATCCGCCGTACGGCGCGTTCGACCGCCAATCCAACATTAAGACTGCTGCTCAAATTCATTTTCTAGATCAAAATCGCCTGCTGTTCGCGTGACATGATTTCCAACGCCGCCAACATTCCCTTGAATCCCCAGCGTTGATACAGTTCACGCAACCGGACCACGTCGGCCGGTTTTTCCGCCATTGCCTTCAGCGAAAATTCGCATGGCAACCCGTCCTGCAACCGCACCAGTTCCTGGTTGCGCCGCACCGTCGCCGCCGCGCCGCCCAATGCCGTCCGCAACCGTTCCGACTTCACCTCGTCCAACCGCTCATACAAGCCGTCAATGGAATCGAATTGGTTCAACAAGTCGGTTGCGGTTTTGGGCCCCACCCCCGGGACGCCCCGGATGTTGTCCACCGCATCGCCCGTCAAACTCAGCCAATCCACAATCTGCGCCGGCCCGACTCCGGTTTTCGCGCGCACCTGTTCGTCGGTCCAAATCGTTTCACTCTTGTCGTTCGGGTTCAGCAACCCCACCCGCGCCGACACCAACTGCATAAAATCCTTGTCTGAACTGGCGATCACCACCGCCAGATCCGTCTCCGCCGCCCGGCGCGCCAGGCAGGCGATGTAATCATCGGCTTCCACACCAGCCCGGCAGAACGACGCCAGACCGGCCGCCTTCAGGTAATCGACAATGCCGTCGAGTTGCGACCGCAGGTCATCCGGCATTTCCGCGCGTTGCGCCTTGTATTCCGGCAGCCGGGCCAGGCGTTCGGAACTCAGTCCCCCGTCCCAAACCACGATCAAATGCGACGGCTTGAGCCCCACCCGCATCTTGCCCAACATCTTTATAAAGCCGTAAATGGCATTGGTCGGCCGGCCCTCCGGCGATCTCAACTCACGAATCGCGTGAAACGCGCGATAGGCGTAAGCGTGGCCATCAATAATCAACAACCGATCCACAAATTCACCGGGCGCGAACGCCGCCGTTTCAGTCTGCCACCATCATCATGGACGCATTCGGGGTTTGGAACTGGAAATTTCACTCAAGCCGCAGTCAGTCTATTCTGGACGGAGCCGACGGAGCGGCCGTTGCCCCCCCCGCCGTTCCGGGCTTCACCGTAACGCCCGGTTCCTGCGGCGGTATGCTGTTTTGCGCAAACGGCAATTCATCGTCCGAATGCACCCGGTTGCCCGCCGGGTCAACAATGGTCGCCGTCACAAAAATCATCAGGTTCTTCTTCACCGTAATCTTGGACTGGCTTTGAAACAGCCGTCCCACGAGAGGCATGTCACCCAACATCGGCACTTTGTCCTTGGTGCTCTGGACCGAGGACGAAATCAATCCGCCCAGCACAACGGTTTGGTTGTCCCAGATATTGACCGTGGTCAGGACCTGGCGCACGGTAAACGTGGGCAGGATGGTGGGCACCTGGACGACGTTGGCCACCGTGATCCCGGGAATCACCGGAGGCGTCGCGTAGCCGGTGAATTCGGTCAGCGACGGGATCAGCGTCAGATTGATCGTATACCCGTCGGCCAAAACGCACGGCACCACGTCCAGGATGGGACCGACTTCCACCTGTTGCTGCTGCGGTGTCACCGCGGAAGGTTGCACCGGATTGTTGATGACCTGGGCGCGCGACGTCAGGGCCGCTCCCCAAAGGGTCATCACGGCGGCCAGGGCGAAAATCCTGGCCATCTCCTGAGACTCTTGACGCATTTTCATGGTTAAACGAATAAAGATTTATTGAGTGGTGGTCGTGGTGGTTGTGGCCGTTCCACCACCGCCGGCCGTGAAGGTGAAGCTGGTGATGATCGTTAAAATGTCCGTCGCGCGCATCTGAGTCTGGCGGCCGCTGATCGTGGTCACTTCCGGTTCCGCCAGCTCTTCGGTGCCGTGGCGCTGGTCCAGAGCGTGAAGGACCACCTGGAAATTGGGGTTGGTCAAAATGCCGGTAATCGAGGCCACCGCCGTAGACTGACCGCCGTTTTCAAGTCCCTGGGTCAAACTTTGAACCGTCGTCGGTATCGTGGTGCCATTGAACGGATTTCCGGGGAACGTCCCCGAGGGATTCGCTGCCGAAACCGGCACCGAAACCGATCCGGCCTGGCCGCCCGTGCCAACCACCTTGCTGCCAAGGTTGACATTTCCCAGATACCAGTCAAAACCCAACATCAGGTTGTCATCCTGTTCCACTTCAATAAACCGCGCTTTGATGTGCACCATGGGCGGCGCCATGTTCAACACCTGGATGGCTTTCTCGATGGTGTCCAGATCCTGCGGGGTGGCGTGAACAAATAATACTCCCAGCCGATCATTGAAAAATACCGTCTTCGGCGGGTCCAGATTCAGTCCCAGCGAGGTAAAGAAAGCTTTCGCGTTGAGACTGATATTCACGGTCGCGTTGGTCACCGTTACAAAATTCAAACCGCCGTTGCCGCCACCGCCGGTACCGCCGCCGCCACCACCACCACCGCCGCCACCGGTCGTTTGCCGGGCACCTGAAGCTCCCGGGAAAGCGTTGACAACTGCAACCGCAGCGCCACCGCTGGTGCCGCCACCGCCACCGCCGCCGCCACCGCCGCCGCCACCACCGCCGCCGCCGCCGCTGGTGATATTGGCCGAACCAAATGTAACAGCCCCGACGCTTTCAAGCCCCTGGTCGAAGGTATTCGGATCAATCTTGAACGTCCGCGTCTCCAACTGCGCCTGTTCGGGGCCTGCGCTCGAGAAGACAATCCCCCAATCCTCGACCGAATACTTAATGGGGTGATCCGCCACCAACTTGATCGCCTGCAGCACCTGCGCCAGGGTCACGTCATTGAGCACCAGTTTGATATTAATGGAACTTGCGTCCACGGCTTCGGCGGCCGTCGGAGGCGCGGCGACCGGCAACCCGGTGCTGGGATCCAGCGTGGTCGTGGTTCCCCCCGGGCCGGCGGTCGGCGTCGCCGTCGCCGCCGGTGCGTTGGGATTGAATATAAAGTTTATCCCCTTCTTGTCCGGATCACGGAGTTTGGTCTGGTCGCTTAAATTACGAAGCACTTCGCTCAGAGGCAGACCCTCGGGCCAGGAGACTGAATCAAGCCGGATACGGTCGAGTTTGCTGTAGATGGCTTCACGACCGGCGCCGGTGTGAACCAGGTTGGTTAAGGCATAGGGATTGGGTATCGGGAGAATCAAGTCACGATGTACGGGCTGCTCATAAGCTTTCTCGACCTGCACCATGCGGTCCTGGGTATCAATCGTGTGCACCTTCGATTCCCGCTCGTAGCGCGCTTGTTTAATCAGGTTGATATAGTAAAAGGCACCTTCATCGTCCGGGTCGAGCTGGACCGCTTGCTTCAACTTGACTTCCGCCTCATCAAACTTGCCCATCTCATAAAGCAACTTGCCGTCGCGCACCAGAGTATCGGCATTGGTCTTGTCGTTGAGGATATAGGGGACCTGCTGGAGCACGGCGTCGCTGGGCACCTGACCGCGCTGGGCGGCCATCATCGAGTCATTCTCCCGCTTGAAAGCCAGCGCCGTCGGATTTTTCGGATCGACCTTCAGCACCCGGTCGACCTGCGCCGCGGCTTCGTGCAGGTCGCCATCGCTTTGCGCCCGGCGGGCAAGGGCCATGCGCGTGGAAACAAAACCGGAGAGGGTCAGCGCGGCTTCGTTGGTGATGCTGATCGGACCGATCTCGTCCACCAGCGCAAAAGCGTCCTCGTAAAGTTTGGCGGCGGCAGGCAGGTCTCCGCGCATCTGGGCATTTTTCGCTTCGAGCAGTTTCTGGCGCAACAGGATGGTGTTGGCCTGACGCAACACTGCTTCGTTGACAGCCTCATCGACGGGTGTGGTTTGGGCCGGCAGACTGGCGACCGCAGCCAGCAAAAAAGCGAAACCGAGCAAGAAGGATACTGCTTTTGTCATGATTCGTTTCTGGTTCGTCTCAACTCAAAAATAAAACAACCACCGAACAACGATACTGTCGTGACCAAGAATTCAGAATTAGAATTTCACGGACTGAAAGTCAATGTCGTTTTTTTCTGGTTTGATCGGGCGGATAGTATCACCGAATTCTGGTTGATGGCAACGATAATGTATTCATCGGTGCCAAATTTCAGGACCGATCCCAGGCGCTGTTTCTGCCAGACCTTGTTCTCGGGATCATAGCGCAAATCGGCCATGTAACCGTCCACCCGCCGGAACGGCTTGTCTTTGGATATGATCGCCCGCTCACCGGTATCCGCCAGTTGCAGGACCAGCTGCAATTGGTTCGGATTTTCCAGTGTTCCCTTGATTTCCTGGATGGTAAACGCGTTTTCAATCTTTTCTCCGACCGACGCATAATGGGGCCGCCGGCCCCGCTGGCCGGGGATGGGCGCCGCCTGGCGTTCCACGCTGATCTGATAGCGCGCCTGCAGCTCATTGGTCGCCAGCAGATTGGTTTCTATGGAGTCCAGCGTTATAATCAAATACAGCGGAGTAATATTGGTCACTACCACGAGGCTGACCTCGTTGCCGGAGGGGAGTTTAATGGGGTGATGGTCGGCCGTTTCCTGCCAGCGGACGGGGTTGAACAGCAGGTTGGTCGTACTGAAGTCCAGCTTGTAGGGCGATTTCAAACGGTCGAAAACGTTGCTTTCCAGGCCCAGATCGGGCGGCGCCAGCGCGGTGGCTTTGGGATGCGTAACGGATTCAGCCATCTGTCGCATGGCCTGCTGATCGCTGTTGATGAGCACCGGCAGGAACACCAGGGCCCCCAACAGGCCCACCAGTACCACACTGAGCAGAATTTTTTCGTAATGTTTTTTTACAAAATCCATGCGGCTAATGTCATTTCTTTTGCAGGTTCACAATATCCACCACCAGGGTCACCCGCAGCAACTGTTCATCCAGAATCGTCCGCAATCCCCCGCGGCCCGGCACCGGCAGCAGAGGCGCCGTGGGAGGAGGCGGCGGAGCGCCGGCGGCTTCAGTCGAACCGGCGGTCGCAGCTCCGGCCGGCTCAACACTGATGGTCTTGACAATGAACCCATTCGTTGAGGAGGCAAAACCGGCGAGCACCTCGCCGATCTCCGGGCTGAACGAGCGGAACGTCACCTGATAAGGTGTCAGGACGGCCAGATTGTTCGTCACCGCCGTGCCGTCAAAATAATCCCCCGCCGGCCCGGACGCGTCATCTTCCGAAACACGGAGCCGCTGAATTCCATCCAGTGAATTCACGTGGGCGGCAAAAAAGATTTCGGCAATGGTTTTGATTTCACCCAGTTGTTTGGCCAGCGGTTCCAAAGCGCCGGTGAACTTGACCAGCGACCGCTGTTCGGTGAAGGAGAAGCTGTACTGGGGCGGCAGGGTTACGCTGGCGGTTTCAGCTTCCCGCTGCAACAGGTCGATCGTCCGGCGCAACGCCGACGCGAAGGCCTCGCTGGAAACGTTCCCCTTGCTGTTCGGAATGGGTGTAATCGGCTGAAAGTAGTCGCGCGCCCGGTTGATCCACGCCCGGACCTCCTTTTCCTGGTCCTTGGCGGCCTGAATATTGTTGACCTTGTCGTTGCCCGGGCCGGGCTTCTGGAGGCCCAGTTCGGCCAGCTTGTCGTAAATCTCCTTCAACCGGGCGGCGGCACTCGTGTTATGATTCCAGCCCTCGTAATTGTAGTAACCGGCCGCCCCCAGCAGACCAATCGCCAGAACGCCGCCGATCACAAAAAACAAATTTCGTTTGATCCAGGCCATAGATTACAGTGCCAGGGGATTTTTCAACACCACAGTGATGCCGAAAGTGAAAGTGCCGCTGGCTTCGTCCGAGGTGATGTCCCCGCGAAGCTGCGTCGCCTTGGGATCGAACAGCGGATCCGATTGCAATTGATTGAGCACGGCATAGGCGATGTCCGTATTCGCCGAAGGATCCACGCCGGACAAATTGACCGCGCGGCAAACCAGGGTCAGGGTACCGTTGTCGCCGGGCGCCCCGGGAGGAGTCGGCGAACCGCCGGGCGGCGGATTGGCACCGGGCGCGGCAGCGGAAGCCGGCCCGACGGTCAATTGCTCGATCCAGATGCCGGTTTCGACCCCGGGCCGTTGCGCGGACAATTTTTTCTTGGAATCGTCTTCGGCACGGATGAGCACCCGCCGCAATTCCGCCAGCACGTCGCCCCAGTAATAACGCTGCTGCAGCCAGGTCGCCACCTGGCCGGCGTCATTGGTGGCCGATCGGAGGCTCCGATAGGCGCGGTCAAACTGATCGGACTTCTGGGTTGCCTTATCCACCTGGGGCGTCAAATCGTCAATCTGAGCCACCTTGGTCTCCGCCAGGCTTTGATAAAGAAATCCAACCGCGAAGGCGACGCCGACCAGCGCCAGGATGGTGAAGATGAAATAGGGCTTCTTCTCGTTAAACGTCCGCCAGCGCAGCGTGCTGGTGGGCATCAGATTCATTTCCACCGGGCAGTTCGCCAGGTTGCGCAATCCCAGGCCGACCACTTCGCCCAGGGAATGCGCCACCCGGGCAAGCCCTTCCAGGTTCACCGCGGGATTGATCTGGACGTTGCGGAAGGGATTGAAGTATTCGACCGGCACATTCAGTTTTTCCGCAAAGAATTGCGCCGTGTACGGCATGATGGAAGCGCCGCCGGACAAAAACAGCCGTTGCGGCGCCGACCCGCCTTGTTGCCCCAGGTAAAACTGCTTGGTCTGGTTGACCTGGATGTGCAGCTTGGTCATGAACTGCCGGGCGATTTTGGAGATGGCCGCCTGGTTCGGATTTTCCGGTTCCTCATAGGCGCCGCCGAGGCTGACGAAGCCTTCGTTGATTTTGATCTGCTCGGCGATTTCAAATTTCAGTTTCGCCTCGTTGGCGAAGTCCTGGGTGATGGTATTGGCGCCCAGGCCGATGCCGCGGGAAAAGACCTTGCCGTTCTCGAAGAAGAGCAGGTTGCTGGTCTTGGCCCCGATATCCAGCAGCATCGTGCAGTCCTGCAGATCGCCATAATTATAACGGAAGGCGTTGCACAACGCGGCCGGGGACACATCGCACAACTGCAACCGCAGCTTGGCCTCCGACGCGATCCGGAACAGGCCTTCGACCACTTCGGACTTGATGGCCACCAGCAGGACCTCCAACTCGCCGCCGGCGCTGGAACCCAGGATCTGGTAGTCCCACACCACTTCGGCCAGCGGGAACGGCACGTTCTGTTGCGCTTCGTACTGGATGATTTGCGTCACCTTGCCCGCGTCCACCGGCGGGAGCTTGACGAACTTTGAAAACACCTGGAAGCCGGGGGCGCAGACGTTGACATTTTTGGCCCGCGCGCCCATTTCCGTGAGTGTTTCGCGCAGGGCTTTGAGCACAGCCGTTTCCCGGGAGGATTCCTGGGCGCCCTCGAGTCCGAGCGGCTTGATGAAAAAGTTGTTGAGGCGCAGACCGCCGGCTTCGTTGATTTCGAACTCGGCGAGCTTGAGACTGCCCGCTCCGAAATCCACCGCCAGGAATGATTTTGTGTTCAGCATTTCGTTTGCGCCAATTCGCCGCCGTCAACGCCACCAGCTTTCCTGGCTTTGTCTATGTGCTAGCCCGTGCTGATTAAAGCAAATTGTCCAGCCGGTCAAACAGAAATAGTAAAAAAAGAGGATAGGTAACGGGGTCTTCATTAAAATATTGCATCCGGCGCCCGGCTTTGGCTTCATCCGGTGATGCGGGATGGCGTCCGTCCCGTCCGCCATGAATCGTTGTCGTATGCAAATCATCTATTCAGGCCAGGTGCAAGGCGTCGGTTTTCGTTATACCGCGAAAACCGTCGCCACCGGTTTTGATGTCACCGGCACCGTCCGTAATCTTCCGGACGGCCGGGTGGAGCTGATTGCCGAGGGTGACCGCGCGGAACTCGAATCCTTCCGCGAGGCGGTCCATGGCGCAGGACTTGCTGGCTTTATCCGCGACGAACGTGTAGATTGGTCCGGCGCAAAAAATGAATTTCATGGTTTTGAAATCGTCCGCTAAAACGAAATGAGATACGCCATCATCGCTGACATCCACGGAAACCTCGAAGCGTTCCAGACCGTTTTGGCCGACATCAAAACCCAGAACGCCACGCATATCGTCTGCCTCGGCGACATCGTCGGTTACAACGCCAACCCCAAGGAATGTCTCACCATCGTCCGGGAGATGAACATCCCGTGCGTCAAGGGCAACCACGACGAATATTGTTCCACCGACGATCCGCTCGAAGGTTTCAATCCGCACGCCGCCGATGCCGTTCATTGGACGCGCGAACAGCTTTCCGAGGAGGAATGCGCCTGGTTGCGCGACCTCAAATACACCCGCATGGCCGCCAACTTCACCATGGTCCATGCCACCCTCGACGCGCCCCAGCGCTGGGGATATGTTTTTGACAAACTCGCCGCCGCGGCCAGTTTCCCCTACCAGAACACCCAGGTCTGTTTCTTCGGCCATACCCACGTGCCCGTCGCGTTCATGCGCGATACCGCCGTCCGCGGCGGCACCTATTCCAAATTCAAAATCGACCCGGCCAAAAAATATTTCATCAACGTCGGCGCCGTCGGCCAGCCGCGCGACAATAATCCCCGCGCCGCCTACGTCGTCTATGACATGGACGCCGGCACCATCGAACTGCGCCGGCTCGACTACGACATCGCCACCGCCCAGCAGAAAATCCGCGCCGCCGGTCTCCCCGAACGCCTCGCCGAGCGGCTCGAGTTTGGAAGGTAGAAGGCAGAATGCAGAATGCAGACAAAGATCTGGCTGCACGCACAAAAAATTTCGCCCGCCGAATAATCCGGCTTTGCCTCGCGTTATCCAAAGAAACCGTTGCGCAAATCCTCGGCCGCCAGGCGCCCCGTTCGGGAACATCGGTGGGAGCCAATTATCGGGAGGCGAATCGTGCCCGGTCAAAAGCCGAATTTGTGTCCAAAATCGGCGATTGCCTCAAAGAGGCCGATGAAACCGCTTATTGGCTGGAACTCCTGGCGGACGAAAAGATTGTTCCTCGAAAAAGACTGGAGCCTCTGTTGGGTGAAACGGATCAACTCATCGCGATACTGGTAACCATCTCAAAACATGCCCGCCGCGAATAGATTCTGCATTCTGCATTCAGCCATCTGCCTTTGAAAATTCTTATTTTAAAGCCCAGTTCGCTGGGTGACGTGGTCCAGGCGCTGCCGGTGCTGCGGCTGATCAAGCGGCACCTGCCGGCCAGTGAAATTTTCTGGTGGATTGATACCCAGCTCGCTCCCCTGCTCGAAGGCGACCCGGACCTGGCCGGCATCGTGCGGTTTGAACGCCGGCGCTGGGCCGCCCCGCAGCATTGGCCGGAAATGGTCCATCATGTCCGCTGGATGCGCGAACAGAATTTCGACTGGGTCATTGATCTCCAATGCCTCCTCCGCAGCGGCGCGTTCGCCTGGCTCGCCAATGGCCAATTGCTCGTCGGCCTCGACGAGGTCCGCGAGGGCGCCCGCGGATTTTATGACCTCGCCGTGCGGCGGGCCTCATTTCACACTCATGCCATCGATTGGTATCTCGCCGTGCTGCCCCGGCTCGGCGTGCCGGTGCATGACCAGTTCGTCTGGCTGCCGGAACGGCCGGACGTCGCCGCCGAAGTGAAACGTAAATGGCCTGAGGCCGTGGTTTCCACTCCGCCCGCCGCCGGCTCCCCGCGATGGATCGCCCTCCAGCCGGGCGCCCGCTGGGAAAACAAGCGCTGGCCGGCCGAATATTTTGCCGATCTGGTCCGCTTGCTCGCCCGGCAATTTACCGACGCGCGTTTCGCCATTCTCGGGGCCAAGGAAGACCGCCCGCGGGGCGAGCTCATCGCCGAAGCCGAACCGCAGCGCTGCCTGAACCTGTGCGGCCGGACGTCGTTGCCGGAAATGGTCGAGTGGCTCCGGCTCTGCCGGCTGCTGGTCACCAACGATACCGGCCCGATGCATATCGCCGCCGCGCTCGGCACACCGCTGGTTGCCTTGTTCGGCCCCACTGAACCGCGGCGGACCGGTCCCTATGGTCACAGCGACAGCGTACTGCGGCTGGATCTCCCCTGCTCTCCCTGCCTGAAATCCTGTTGCACCTGGGAAAAACCCCTGGAATGCCTGAAGGCCATTTCGCCGGCAGCGGTCTTCCAGCATGTTCTGGCGCGATTTTCCCTTTAAGCCCGTCCGGCAAAGGACCGATACCACCATAGAGAGCCGACGCCGCCGACACACACTGCCGGATTATCTGCAAATAAAAGCATTCCGGTGCCGGCCGATTTATGGAAACAATATCTGCCAGGCCGGCGGAACGGCCAGCCAGGGTCCAGGGCGGGTCCCGGATCCGCATGTTATTTGTCGACGACGAACCGCCCGTGCTCCGGGTGTTGAAGATCGGGATGCGTTCCATGGCCGACGAATGGGATATGCACTTCGCCGAAAGCGGCGAAGAAGCACTGGCCCTCATCCGGAAACAGCCGTTCGACGTCGTTGTCTCCGACATGCGAATGCCCGGCATGAACGGCGCGCAACTGCTCTACGAGGTCCTGAAGCTGTACCCGCGGACGGTGCGGATCATTTTGTCCGGCCATTCCGATCTCAAGGACGTGATCGGCTGCGTCGGGCTGACGCACCAGTTTTTGCACAAGCCCTGCAGACTCCTGGAGCTGCGAAACAGCCTGGACCACATCGCCACGCTCAACCGCCAGTTGCGTGACGACAACCTGCTCACCCTGTGCGCCCGCCTGGCCAACGTCCCCAGCATCCCCGGCCTGTATCTCGACATGGTAAACGCCCTGCAGTCGCCGACCACGTCCACCCAGCGCATCGCCGAAATCGCCTCCCAGGACCCGGCGCTGTGCGCCAAACTCCTGCAGCTCGCGAACTCAACCTATTTCGGTTTCAGCCACACGGTCTGTTCCATCGCCGATGCCGTCCAGTTTCTCGGCGTGGGCGTGATTCAATCGCTGGCTCTCGCCACGCCGCTCTTCAGCGCCTTTGACCGGCACAAATGCCCCGCCTTCCCGCTGGACCAGGTCTGGCATCACTCCATCCAGACCGGCACGCTGGCCCGGCGCATCGTGGCCGAATATCTCGAAGACACCCATCTGGCCGACCAGGCGTTTGCCGCCGGCGTGCTCCACGACATCGGCCAACTGGTCCTGGCCAACAGCATGTCGGCGGAATACCAGGCCATCATCACCGAGGCCCGGTCTAAAACCGAACCGTTTTACCTGGCGGAACGAAAATGTTTCGGCGCCACCCACGCCGAGATCGGCGGTTACCTGCTGGCCCTCTGGGGCCTGCCGTTTCCATTGGTCGACGCCGTCGCCTGCCACCACGAACCGAATCGTTCCCAAACCAACACCTTCGGCCTGGCCGGCATCATTCACGTCGCCAATTCGTTACAGCACGAACAGGCCCTCCACCCCGATATCGTTTCCTGCCCCATCGACCTCGGGTTCGTTCACGCTCTCGGCATGGAAGCTCATGTGGAAAAGTGGCGGAGCGAACTGAGTTCCACCACCGTCTAATGGGGTGGATTTCGTCCTCGTCCTCGTAATCGTAATCGGATTTTCGAGAACGAGAACGATGCTAAAATTATCTCTATTACACCACACCAGCCGTTGCGCCCCCCCGGCCGCCACGATTCGACAGTCTTGCACTTTTGGCCCGCGGCGCTAGGCTCGGCCCGTGAGCACGTCCACCCAGACGTCATCCTCGGGCACGACCGGACCGGAGCCGCCCGGTCATCCAGCCTTCGTCACCACCCATTGGTCGCTGGTGCTCTCGGCGCGCGACGACGCGTCCCCGCAATCCGCCGACGCGCTGGAAAAACTCTGCCGGACCTACTGGTTTCCCATTTACGCCTTCGTCCGGCGCCAGGGGCACAACCCTCATGATGCGCAGGATCTGACCCAGGAATTTTTCGCGCGGGTGCTGGGGAAAAATTATTTTGCCGATGCTGATCGGGCGAAAGGCCGGTTCCGCTCCTTCCTGCTCGCCACGTTGAAGCATTTCCTCGCCAACGAATGGGACAAGGCCCGGGCGCAAAAACGCGGCGGCGGGCAGAGCCTGCTGCCCCTGAACATCGCCGACGCGGAAACTGCGTACGGATTTGAACCGGCCGACCGGTTCACCGCCGAAAAAATCTTCGAACGCCGCTGGGCGCTCACGCTGCTCGAAGCCGTGCTGCGCCGGCTGCGCGCGGAATACGCCCGCGACGGCAAGGAGAAACTGTTCGAACAATTAAAACCGACGCTGACCGAGGCCAGCCGATCGGTCCGCTATTCGGAAATCGCCGACCGGCTGGGCACCAGCGAAGGCGCAGTGAAGGTGGCCGTGCATCGCCTCCGGCAGCGCTACCGGGAAGTGCTCCGCGCCGAAATCGCGGATACGGTCGCCAGCCCGGCCGAGATCGACGATGAAATCCGCAACCTGTTTGCCGCCCTGGCGGGGTGAGGCCGTTTTTTTCGCAGCCGCCGACGTGAGGAGGCTCACTATTTTCGATTTACGATATGAGACCTCTGTAAAACCCGTTTTTCTGCGTTGCGGAGCGCCGGCCTCCGGCACGGCATTTCGGAGAACGTTGGTTTTCACGCCGTGCCGGAGGCCGGCGCTCCAATTTTGCAGAGGTCTCGATATATCGAATATCGTAATTGAGTTGGAGCCTCCTCACGTCGGCTGCTGCCGGAATTGAAAATTCCCGTAACCTTCCGCCGGTTTTTCTTCAGTAACAGGTGAACGGGGTTCCGCTTGTTAAGCGGGCGCCGTAAGAACAGAATGGGAGAATCGGCTATGAATAATGTCGTTTTTGCAGCTTTCCTGGGTGGCTGGGAAATCCTTGTTATTCTGGCGGCATTGTTGTTGCCGGTGGTGTTCGTCGGCGTGGTGGTTTTACTAATCGTATATTTTTCGCGCGGAAAGAAAAATCCGGTACCTCCTTATTCGCCAACCCCGCCCATTCACCCGACCGCGGGCCATCGCCGTTTCAAGGCGGGATTACTGTTCTCAATACTGGCTGGCACACTGGCCGTCATTTGTTTCGGGCTGGTGCTACATAATCAGGATTCGGCGGACGTGTTGAACCAACCCGAATTCTTTCAGGCCGTTGAATCAAATCGGGTCGTGTCGGCAACCATCGATTACAACCCCCAAACATCCCCCCTGGCACGTATTTCAGGAACGTACAAAAAACGCGACCAGTTTAACCACGAGACCGTGGCTCGGTTCGTGGTAGAGAATGCCTACCTTTCGGAAGAAATGCAGGCAAAGCTGCTTGGCGGGATGCCGTCAGTCACGATTCGTCAGGCAAATACAACACTTAAGAAAGGGTTCTGGACGATTATCCCGCTCATTATAATCGGGCTCATTATAATCGTGCTGGTAGGATTGGCCCTCGTCATCATAACCGTCTATATCGTTCAACGAACATCCAAAAACGGGAAGATGACTCCAGTCCCGCCCGTCGCTGCCAAAACCGAGGTCATTCCCCGCCGATGCCCACAGTGCGGCGCCGAACTGAAGCCGGATGCGCCGGAAGGGCTTTGCCCGGCCTGCCTGCTGCAACGCGGCATCGCGACCGAAGGCGGCGCGCCGCCGGGAACGCCCCCGTTCGTGCCGCCCACCGTCCCCGATCTCGCCCGGCTTTTTCCCCAGCTCGAAATCCTGGAGCTGATCGGCAAGGGCGGCATGGGCGCGGTGTACAAGGCGCGCCAGCCGGCGCTCGACCGGTTGGTCGCCCTGAAAATTCTCGCGCCGCGTTCGGGCAGCGACCTGGATTTCGCCGGCCGCTTCACCCGCGAAGCCCGCGCGCTCGCGAAACTCAGCCACCCGAACATCGTCGGCGTCTACGACTTCGGCGTCGCGGCCGGACAGCGGCCCGAGGCCCCGAGCCTGAATTATTTCATCATGGAATATGTGGACGGGCCGAACCTGCGACAGGTGGAACAGGGCGGCAAACTATCGCCGCGCGAGGCGCTGGAAATCATTCCCCAGATCTGCGCCGCGCTCCAGTTCGCGCACGACGAAGGCATCGTCCATCGCGACATCAAGCCGGAGAACGTGTTGCTCGACAAAAAAGGCCGGGTGAAAATCGCGGACTTCGGCCTGGCAAAAATCCTCGGGCAGGAACTGAAGGATTTCCGGCTGACCGGCGCCCGGGACGTCGTGGGCACGCCGCATTACATGGCGCCCGAACAGGTGGAAAAGCCGCAGGAGGTGGACCATCGGGCGGACATTTATTCACTGGGCGTCGTGTTTTACGAAATGCTGACCGGCGAACTGCCGCTGGGCAAATTCTCGCCGCCGTCGCAGCGCGTGCAGGTGGACGTGCGGCTGGACGAGGTCGTGATGCGCTCGCTGGAAAAGGAACCGCAACGCCGTTACCAGCACGCCAGCGACGTCAAAACGCGGGTGGAAACCATTTCGGGCAATCCGGCCCCGGCCGGCGCCGCGCCGGCGCCCTTCGCCGCCGCACCCGTTCCGGCAGCGCGTCGGGACTCTTTCTGGAAATGGTTCGCCGTCATCGTGAGCTGCGCGGTGGTGATTCCCATTATTGTCGCCATCCTCGGCATGCTGGCCGCCATTGCCATTCCCAATTTCGTGAAGGCCCGGGAACGCGCCCGGCTCCAACACGCGGTGTTGTTCCCGCCCGGCCTGGTCGCCCGCTGGTCGGCTGAAAATAGCGCGGCGGATTCCGTCGGCAATAACCACGGCGTCCTCCTGAACGGCGTGGATTTTGCCGCCGGCGTGCGCGGCCGGGCGTTCCAGTTCAACGGCGGCGGCGCCTGTGTCAAAATCCCGCAGACCCCCGCGCTCGATATCGCCAACCAGATCACCATCGAGTTCTGGATGCGCGCCGACTCGGATAATGAAATGCAGACCTACCAGGGACTGGTCACCAGCGATTTCTATGAGGTGGAAATCTCCAATGGCCTTGGCGGACAAATGGGCGTCAATTTCGGCGTGAGCACGACGGACAATCTGCCGCCGCGAGCAGACGGAACCACCGGCCCGAACAATTTCACGGAAATTTCCAGCGCCAACGGCGGCGGCGCCCCGGTCACCGCCGGCGCCTGGCACCATGTCGCCGGCACCTATGACGGCATCCAGCTCCAGCTCTATATCGACGGCCAGCCCTGGGGCAACCCGGTGCCTCACCAGGGCACTCTCCGGCCAATGGGGCCCGGCAGCTTTGTTGCCATCGGATCCGAAGACGGCCGCCTGACTTGCGCGGATTGTCCCGGCCACCGGTATTTCAAAGGATTGATCGACGAGGTCGGCATTTACAACCGGGCACTCACGGCCGGCGAAATTCAGGCCATCTATCGCTTCGGCGTTGGAAACAACGTGCGAAACAACCTGCGCCGGCAGGCGATACGTCCCGCGCTTGCAACCGGTGGAACTGGATTGCCGAATCTCGTCGCCAACGGCGATTTCGAAACGCCGCGCGTGCCGCTGGACCCGGACGAACAGCACTGGTGGCAGGTCCCGGTGGACGCCCTGGCGCCCTGGCAAACCGACCAACCCTACTTCGAGATCTGGACCAATGGCCATGTCGCCACCCGGATCGAAGGCAATGGCATCCGGCAATACGACGCCTGTTATTCAGCGTCCGGCGAACAGAACCTGGAAATTCTTTGGGATAACAGTCACGAAGGCGCCGTCCGGCAGACGGTCCCAACCGTGACCGGACAATGTTACCGGTTGATCTTCTTCCATACGCCCCGACCGGGCATGCATTCCACGCTCACCGTTTCCGCCAACTCCCATCGCCTCGGAACCTTCGACGAAGACGGCACCGCGTTGGCCACGTTCAGGTGGAGGAAAGCCGACTTCACCTTCACCGCCGACAGCGATTCGACGACGCTGAAATTTTTCGACAAGTCGGACACGCTCGGCGCCGGCACGCACCTTGACGCCGTCGAACTGGTCCCGGCCGACGGGAACGCTGCATCGGACGAAAAATCCGATCTGCAAAAAACCCTGACCGAAGCGAAAGACCTGATGGAAAGCGGGCAATACGAGGAATCGCTGCGACGCTACGTCTGGTATTTCGATCATTCACGAAACGACGCCGGCCAAAAAGGCGTGCGGCTTTCGTTCGCCCTGTCGGGCTGGATTGAGCTCGGCCGGCGCTATCCCAGGGCAAAACAGGCCCTGGTTGAAATTCGCGATGGCGACGCCGCGGCATTTGCGCAAGGCCAGGGCTATTTCGACTTGTTCCAGGAAATCCATTCACTCAACCAATACCTGAACGACGACAACGCCACCGTGGCGCTGTTCGGACGCATTGAATCGTCCGACCCGCCGCTGGCGCAACAGTGTTTTGGTGTCGTCGAGGGCCTCCTGGTGGATCGCGGTGAATACCAACGGTGCCTGGATTATATCGGCGATCCGCACGCGGCGTTTGATTCCATCCGCCAGTCCCGGGACCGGATGAAACAATGGGAGGACTCGCAGGCGGCCATGCGGGAGCAGCAAACCCAACGATTGCAGGCCCTGGCCGAAACAAATTCCGCCTTCGCCAACCTGCCCAGGCTGTCGGCGCCGGTACTGCCCCGGCTCGCGGACAAAAATTTCGTCGGCCAGACGCGTCAGTTGATCGAAATCCTCGTCGGGGCAAACCGCCGGAGCGACGCGGAAAAAATCCGTGACGAAGCGCTCTCCGTTTTGGACGACCCGCAATTAAAATCGTCCGTGGAGGATGCGGCGGACAAAATCCGGAATCGGTCCGCCCGCGCGGGCAACTCCTGATTTGTCATGAAAAATAATCCGACAGCCCATGGGGTGATAGCGGCAGTTTGCCCAGGACGGTTTCGTCGGGCAAACCCGGCGGCTGATCGAAATCCTCGTCGGGACCCGCCATACGGCGGAAGCAGAAAAAATCCGCGACCAGGCTCTCACCATTCTTGATCGCCCGCGGTTAAAATCCGCCATCGACGATGCCACCCGGAAAATCGCCGGGCGATAGACTGGGTGGTCGCCGGCTGTTCTTGCCCGTTGGCTTGCCAGGAACTCGTCCTGTCAAACGGGCTTTCCACCGCCGGGCTTGCGTTTCCACCGCCGACGGCATTAGGCTGGGCGCGTGGGCACCTCCTCAAACGCTGCTCCGTCGGGAACAACGGCAACCGGGATCGAAGCCTCACGACAGCCCGCGTTTGTCACCACCCATTGGTCGGTTGTGCTGACGGCCGGCCAGGGCGACGCCACGCGCGCCCGGGACGCGCTGGCCAAACTCTGCTCGACTTACTGGTACCCGCTCTATGCCTACGTGCGGCGGCGCGGACAATCGCCGGAGGATGCCCAGGACCTGACCCAGGCATTTTTCGCACGCGTCCTGGAACGCAATTGGATCGGGCGCGCCGATCAGCAGAAAGGCCGCTTCCGATCGTTCCTGCTGTCGGCGATGAATTGTTTTCTGGCCGATGAATGGGACAAGGCCCGCGCCCAGAAACGCGGCGGCGGCGTTGCGCCCCTGCCGCTCCAATTCGACACCGCGGAAACCCGCTACGGCTATGAACCGGCCGATCGCGTCACGCCCGAACAGAATTTCGATCGGCGCTGGGCGTTGACCCTGTTGGAGGAGGTTCTCCGCCGGCTCGGCGACGAATACCGGCAGGAAGGCCGGGCGGAACTGTTCACCGCCCTGCATCCCTGCCTCGTCGGCGAACGCACCGGCCAGCCCTACGCCGAACTGGCCACCAAACTCGGCGTCAGCGAAGGCACCGTCAAGGCCGCCGTCCACCGCCTGCGCCAGCGGTACCGCCAGTTGTTGCGCGACGAAATCGCCCAGACCGTGGCCGGACCGGACGAAGTGGACGAGGAGTTACACCACCTGTTCACCGTGCTGGCGGGGTGATTTCGCCGCGAGGATGGAAGATAGCGGATGGAGGATGGCCGGGGTGATGTTCCACTCTCCATCCTCAATCCTCCATCTCCGCTTAAAAATAACGCAACCTTTTGCCGCCGTTTCCTAAGTATCCTGTAGAGGAACAAATTGTCAGCAACGTGAAACCTGGCAAACATTGAACAAATCAAAAGAAACGTCATGAAAAGGCTATTCATTCCCCTGATCGTTGGTCTTTCAACCGCGCTGCTCCTCACCGGCTGCGTGCTAAGCATTGGCAGCGGTAGAAAAACCAGCAATACCAGTAGCGACCAGCACCCTGCCATCGGACAACAAGTGTCCGCTCCGACCACTCCGCCGACGCTGGGCCAGCAATTGATTGATTTGCAGAAGGCCAGAGACGCCGGCGCCCTTACCGACGCGGAATATCAGACGCAAAAGGCCAGGCTGCTCGATCCTAAACAATAAACCGGCCAGGCCGGTGGCATCCATCGACCGGAACAGTATGGAAACACAGAAAATCTGTCCGAATTGCCGCAAACCGCTGCCGCCGGATGTGCCGCTGGGACTGTGCCCGGAATGCCTCATCAAATCCGGCTTCCCCACTGAAGGCGGCGCGGTGGCGGGCGCCCGGTTCGTGCCCCCGCCGGTCGAGGAAATCGCCCGGTTGTTTCCCCAGCTCGAAATCCTCGACCTCATCGGCAAAGGCGGCATGGGCGCCGTCTACAAGGCCCGGCAGCCGGCCCTCGACCGCTTCGTCGCCCTGAAGATCCTGCCGCCGGCGGTGGCCAGCGATCCCGGCTTCGCCGAACGCTTCAACCGCGAAGCCCGCGCTCTCGCCCGGCTCAATCACCCGAACATCGTGGCCGTCCACGACTTCGGCCAGGCGGGCCCGCTGCATTATCTGATCATGGAATTCGTGGACGGAACCAATCTGCGCGAGGTGGAACACGCCGGCCGGTTGTCGCCGGAACAGGCGCTGGCCATCGTTCCCCAGATCTGCGAGGCGCTCCATTTCGCCCACAACGAAGGCATCGTCCATCGCGACATCAAACCGGAGAACCTGCTGATCGACAAAAAAGGCCGGGTGAAAATCACCGACTTCGGCATCGCCAAAATTGTCGGGCTGCCCGGCGGCAAAGTTTCCCTCACCGGGGCGAAGGACGTCGTCGGCACGCCGCATTACATGGCTCCGGAACAGATCGAAAAACCGGCGGCGGTGGATCACCGGGCGGACATCTATTCGCTCGGTGTCGTCTTTTACGAAATGCTGACCGGCGAACTGCCGCTGGGCAAATTCTCGCCGCCTTCGCAAAAGGTGCAAGTGGACGTGCGGCTGGATGAAGTGGTGCTGCGCACGCTGGAGAAGGAACCGGAACGCCGTTACCAGCAGGCCAGCCAGGTCAAGACGGACGTGGAAACCATTGCCGGAACGGTGCCCCCGGCAGCCGGGTTCGCGGCCAAAGGAGGCGCGATCCCGCTGCCGGCCACCCCGGCCGATAAAAACGTCAGCGACAAAATCATTCTGCCGGCGATGCTGCTGGCCTTTCCTTTCGGCCTGTTGGGCGCCCACCGGTTTTACGTTGGAAAAATCTGGACGGCCTTGCTGCAATTGGGCGCTTTCCTCAGCATCTTCCTGTTGATCGTCGCCTGTGCCGACGACGCCCCGCAACCCTTTGCCGGAATCCTGCTGGGACTGCTCTGTTTCGGCTGTTTTGTCTGGTCGGTCGTCGATTGGATTTTGCTCGTCTGCAAGGCCTTCACCGATGGCCAGGGACGGAGAATGACGCACTGGGTCCATCCCCGAAATGGCGGTCAGAAAACCGTTCCCCCACCGTCGTCAACCGCTCCGGCGGCCAACGGCACAGGCCTGATCGTGGCCCCCGCCGTGGGATTGATGGTGGCCGCGTTGTGGAAATTGCTGGCCTGCCTGGCCGCCCTGCTGTTCTTGTCCGCCCCGGCTTTCGCCTGGCTGACGCCCGTGCTGGGTCATTGGAGCATTGGGTCCCTGTCCAGCGCCATCGGCATCGGCCTCATCTTCTACAAGGTCGTCCCGGCGCTGCTGGTCCTGTTCGGCGCGTTTCAAATGATGCAACTGCGAAGCTACGGCTGGGCCATGGCCGCCGGCATCCTGGCCATCCTCCTGTGCAGCCTGCTTGCGCTGGCGATGGGCGTCTGGGCGCTGATCGTTCTGTCGCGCCAGGACGTGCGGGAAAAATTCGCCAATGCCGCCCGTTCACCGGCGCCGGGTGCCGCCAACTGGCCCTGGATCGTCGCCGGCGTCGCCGTGGTCGGCATAATGATCATCGGCCTGCTCATTGGAGCGCTCATTCCGAGACGGTCGACCAACAATTATCCGCCGTTGTTCGCAGGAATACCGGGCGTCGGAGTACCAGCCAGCATCGCCGGCGTACCGTTCATTGATGGAAAACCCGGAATCAGCTTCCACGGCACCGTCACCGATGCGGTCACCGGCGACCCGATCGCCAACGCGCATGTCATTGCCCAATACGACCGCTGGGGCACCGGATTTTCGGCCAATGGACCATCCCGGGAATGCAAGACTGACAAAAAAGGACATTTCCGGCTGATCACCTGGAGAGGATTCCAGGCCGTCAAAATTCGCGCTCCCGGTTATGAAACAATCACCAATCGCCTGGAAAATGCCCAGTCGGATGATGACAACCTCGACCTGGATTTCGCCCTGCAACCGGCGACAACCAATGTCTTGAAGGTACTTGCTCCGCCCACGCCCATATTACCACCCGCCCCGCTTTCGCCACCGGCTCCGCTTTCGCCACCGGTGCCATCCACGCCAGGTCCCGTCATTCTTCCCGTTGGCGTCGTCACCGCACCGGCCCCGGTTCCAGCTGGCGCGGCAGGTGTTCCGACCGAACGCTATTCGCATCGGGAAAAAATCGTGGAGGATCTTTCGTCGAGCGATGCGTTCCAACAGAACTTCAGCCGGACGATCTCCTTCAACAACGGCGGCCGGCTCCGCCTGGACAACGTCAACGGCCACATCGAAATCGCCGGCTGGAGCCGCAACGAGGTGCTCGTCAAAGCCCTCAAGCACGGGAAAACCCAGGAATGCGTCGACGCCGCCAAAATCGAAATCACCTCAAGTCCCAATGAAATCACCATCCATACCCATCAACCGTCCAGCCAGACCGGCTTTCCTTCGAGTTGGCCCGGATTCAAAGGCAGCAAGGAAAACGACGCGGTTGTGGACTACGCCATCCAGGTGCCGTGGCGCGCGCGGCTCGACAAGATCGAAAGCGTTAATGGCGACATTGTCATCGAAGCCGTTGCCGGAGATATCACCGCTTCCACCGTCAACGGCATGGCGCATGCCGAGGACGTGGCGGCGGATTTGAAACTCTCCACCGTCAACGGCCCGATCGAGGCGTCGTTCTTCCGGCTCGGCAAAGGACAATCGGTTTCGTTCAACAACGTCAACGGCCCGATCCGGCTCGCGCTGCCGGCCAATGCCAGCGCGAGCATCTCCGCCAATACCGTCAATGGCAGCATCAGCAGCGACATTTCCGCCTTGCGCGTGAAGAAAAATTTTCCGCTGGGCAGTTCCCTGAACGGCAAACTGGGCAACGGCGGCGCGCAGGTCGATGCCACCACGGTCAATGGCAGCATCAGTTTCCGCAGAGGAAAGCCGGGAGCCGGAACCGACGGGCCGGACCGCCCGGAGGATCAGGCCTTGGTTCCGGTTGCTCCATCCGCCGGGGAATTGAACGCGCGTTATGAAGCAGCCAAGGCCATTTCAATGTTCGACCAGCGCGATCATGCCCTCGCGCCGCTGGCATCGGAAGCCGCCGCCGCCGGAGACGTCGATCTGACAAAAAGGATTCTGGACAGCATCAGCACCTTCACCGTGCGCGATCAGGCGGCCCACGAATCCGCCCAGGCGCTCGCCCGGATCGGCCGGCGGGCCGACGCCATCGATGTGGCCAAAACCATCTCCATGTTCACCGAACGCGATGCCGCCCTGCGCGAACTGTCGAAATAGATTGGTCCCTGCCGGGGATGTGAAGCGTCTCCCCGCCCCGCGCTTGACTTGCCGCCGTTACGGCGCAATTCTCGCCGTCAAAAATTTCCGCAATCCGTCATGAATCGTCCACACACATTTTTTTACCTCGCCATCGCCATCCTTTTCCCGATCCTGGCGGCACCGGTTCCGGCCGCGGAAATGGTTTCCACCAGCCAATTCGCCGCCCGGGTCACCGCGTTTCTCGAAACCGAAATCGCCGCCCACGCCGCCGCCATCACCAACCTCGATCCGCCCCAGAAAACGGTTCTGGGCGTGCCGACCGCGGGCGATTTCACCTGGGGCTCGTTCATGCGCGCGCTTTCCGACTGCTCGGCGTTGACCGGCCGGACCAATATCGCCGGCCGCGACGTGCCGGAGTTTCTCGGCAAACTGGGATTGATCGAAGCGCGCCAGGGCGGCAAAACCTTTTCGCAGCTCGGCGGCGCCCTGACCCTGCGCCGGTTCGGAATGAACCTCGACACCAACGCGCTCTGGCAGAGTTTGTCGCCGTCGGAACAAAACGAGTGGCGCGCCCTGCTCAACCCGGAACGGTTCTACAATCCGCAAACCCATCACGTCATCGGTTTGCCGGAAAATTACATGGGCGTCGCCGCGCGGATCATCACCATGGACTACCAGTTCGGCCTGATGACCAATCTGGATTTCGCCAACGAAATCCTGGAACGCGCCGCCGGACAGTTTTCGCGCGGCGCGCGGTACACCGACGACAACCTGCCCACCGGCCGTTACGACCGTTATTCGCAGGAATACGCCCGCTTCGTCTACGAGGCGGCGGGAAATCTCGGGCGCACCGACATCCAGGCCGACGTCGCCCCCGCCCTCACCGACGTGATGAAAACCTGGTGGGCCCTGGTCTCGCCCGACGGCTACAGCTATCCCTGGGGCCGCACCATCGGCGACATGAGCTACCTGGACACGCTCGACATCATCGGCTTCCTCGCCGACCATCCGGAATTCCGCCCCGCGCCGCTCCCGGACTTGGCGAGCGTCTACTTCGCCGCCTGGCAATCGTTGCAGCGGGATTACGAACCCGACCGGCATCTGCTGAACATGTTCGGTTTCGGCCGCGGCAATTACCATTATATGACCGTCGAACGCCAGTGGCAGCAGACCACCGGCTTCTTTTTCAAATCCGCCGAATCGGTGCAAAAGCTCGTCGCCGCGCTGCGCGCCGAAAACATCGCCGAATTTCCCGCGCAGCCGGACCTGCCGCCGGTCTCGCGTTTCGACTTTTTCCGGACCGGCGATCGGGCCGCCGGCACCTGGCTGGTGCGGCGGGGCAATGTGCGTTTTGCCCTGCCCTTCACCACCGGCGGCGGCGCCGGGTTCCGCGCAGGGCTCTCGGATTACCTGCCCGCGCCGCACGGTTTGCCGGGTTTCGCCGCGCCGGTGGAACAGGTCATCCCGGTGCTGACGCCATTCCTCGAACTGACCAACGGCCGCGTCATCGCCGCCTGCGACGGCGCGGACAAAATCATTCCGTACAAAGACGCGTCCGGCGTCACGGCCATCTGGCATCGCTTTGCCCGGATCAACGTCACCGCGGCGAATACGAACAACGACCTCCCGTTCGGCCAGCCGGAGGCATTCGCCGATGCCGGCCTGACCAGCGAAGTGAAATGGAAACTCGACGGCGACACGCTGGTTCGCACCGAAAAAATCACGGCCGCTAATCCGATGATCCTCCGCCGCTTCTCCGTGATTTTCCCGTCCACCGGCGACGTGGTTTCCACGCGGGATGAAAAAGGAACGCGCCTGGACCGGTTCACCGGCCGGGACGGCACGCTGGAAGTGGCGGTGGAAAGCACAGACGCTCAGTTCACCGAAACGTTGCTGGCCACCGGCAATTCCGCGCTCGGCCGCGGTACGCATGGGCCGATCCCGCTGATTTTGCGGATCGAGGCGAACGATTTGAAATTGAAACCCGGCAAGCCGTTCACCTGGACGGTCCGGCTGAGGGAAGTCCGGTAGGGCGGGCGCTACTGCGCGGAAACGGTTCGGAGTTCCGCGTTTACGCGGCCGCCTGAAGGCGGAACTCCAAACCTCGCTTGACTTGGACCCGGGGCGACGCAATGCTCGCAGCCATGCAATCCACCTTGAAAACTTTCCTCACCCGATGTTCAACTGCGGCGGTTTTATCGCTTCTGCTCCTGTCCGGACGGGCGCAAGCCGCCGGCGCCGACCTGTTCAACGGCAAGGATTTCTCCGGCTGGACCTTTTTCGCCCGCGGCAATGCTGACCCGATGAAAACCTGGAGCATTTCCGACGGAGTCATTCATTGCACCGGCAAGCCGACCGGTTTCATGCGCACGGAGAAAAAATATTCGGATTTCAAAGTCACCGCCGAGTGGCGTTTCCCGACGAACATAGTCAAAGCCGTCAACACCGGCGTCTGTGTTTTCATGCAGGACCGCGCGCCGGATGCGCCGACGAACGCCGTCTGGCCGCACTGCGTCGAGTGCCAGGGCATGCACGGTCACATGGGCGATTTCTGGCTCCAGGGCGGGACCCAATGCGACCAGAAACCCGACATGGGCAAGAACGGCATCAAAATGCTACAGCCGGACAACGAAAGCCCCGTCGGCGAGTGGACCACGTTCACCTGCATTTGCCGGAGCAACACCGTTGAAATCGTCGTCAACGGCAAGTCCATGAACAAAATCACTGGCGTGGACGTTTCATCCGGCTACATCGGCATCCAGAGCGAAGGCGGCCCGTTCGAATTGCGCAAAGTGTATCTCGAACCGTTGAACTGAGCCCGAAGCATGTAACCGGATTACCAGGCATGGAAGGATTGATCATCCATTGCCAGTCAGCCTGATCCTGGCAAAAAGAACTTTGTATCCTGGCGCCCTGGTGATTAAATTTTTACCTATGAAATCCCTGATTCCGGTTTGTCTCGCATCGGCGTTGGCCGGCAGCGTCATGGCCCAGGACATCGTCACTCCCACCAGCCGCATCGAGTTGTTCAACGGGAAGAATCTGGACGGCTTCACCTTTTGCATGCGGAAAGATGCCGACCCGGCGGGCACCTGGAGCGTCACCAACGGCGTCCTTCATTGCAACGGCTCCGCCATCGGTTATCTGCGCACCAAACAGGCATACGGCCGGTGCGTCGTGACGGTCGAATGGCGGTTCCTGAAGGTCACGCCCAAGGCCAACAACACCGGGGTGCTGGTGGATATGCAGTTGCCGGACAAGGTCTGGCCGGTCTGCGTCCAGAACCAGGGCAAGTCCGGGCGGCAGGGCGATTTCTTTGTCATGGCCGGCGCGGAGTGCAAGGAACACCTGGCACTGGGCAAGGACGCCAACACCGCCGTGGCGCTGCACGGCGAGTCGAATGAAAACGCCGTCGGCGACTGGAACACAAACGTGACCGTCTGCGCCGGCCCGGACCTCAAGGCCATCATCAACGGCAAGGAACTGAACGAAATCACCGAATGCACCGTCACCTCGGGCTTTGTCGGCATCCAGAGCGAAGGCGCGGATTTTGAGATCCGGAAAATGTTCGTGGAGCCGCTGAAGCCGTAACCCGGCGGGTTTAGACCTGGTGATGGCACCTTTAAATAGTGGGGACAGCGCGCTGCGCTTCTCTCCCGATCCATCGGGACAGCGCGGCGTCCCTGCCTTTTATGGAAAAGATTTTCCGAGGCATTTTTGCCGGTTCGGGCTAATGCGGGTTGAACAGGAAACCATTCAACCCGATATGACCATGAAAACCAAATCACGCCGGTGGCCCGCCGCGGCCATTTTACTTCTAATCGTCTCCCTGGCATCGGTTTCCGGCCAGCCGGCACCGAAACCCGTTCCCGCCGGCAACCCGGCGACCGGCCAACCGCCGCTGATTGACCCCACCACCGGCCTGCCCCTGCCCCAACCCGAGCCGCAATGGATTGACCAGAATTGGCACGATCCCGGCATCACCCTGACCAACGTGATGTACGACAACCTGCCATTGGACGAGGTCGCGCGTGATCTGCGCGCGCGTTTCAAGGATAATATCGACATCCTGCCGATGCCAACCGCCTTTGGCAACAACTGGGGTGAAAACATTTCCATCCGGTTGCAGATGAAAAACGTTACTGCCACCGACGTATTCAACGCCATGAACCTGGTCTTTGAAAATGACCGGACGCCGTTGCGCTGGCATCTCATGAATCCTTCGGGCACCCGCTGCCTAGTGCAGTTATGCGTGCTGCCCCAGGCGGCGCCGGCGCCGCAAACTCCGGCACCGGAAGTTCGCCGCGTTTTTTTCGTCGGCGACTGCCTCGGAGAGAAACCCACTGGCATGACCATGAAACAAATTGTCGAGACCGTGTCGGAGATCTGGCAGAAAGCCTATGGCCAATCTGGGAAGATCCAGTTCTATGAACCGGCCCAACTGATCATCGTGACCGGAACGCAGGAACAGATCGACTTCATCAACCAAACGGTGGGTGCCCTGCGAGATAAGGCCAACCTGGTCCGGGACCGGGCCGGATCCGCCGGAGCCAGCCCGAAAATTGGACCGGCCGCCTCCGGTGGCGCGGCCGTTTCCAAATGACCCCGTTTATGCTGGCATGACCGCCTCCACCCTTTCGATCCAGCTTCTCGCGGAAGCGCCGGCACGACGCCTGATGGCGGCCACCCTCAACCAGTCAACCGCTGCGCCTCATCCCGACGACGAGGCGCGCCGGATTGCCGCCGGCGTGGCGTGCGGTGACGAGGCGGCATTTCGCGAATTGTACGATCGCTATCATCCGCGGTTGCTGCGTTTCGCCCTGGTGCTCGGCCGCGGCAATGAAGCCCTGGCCCGGGACGCCGTCCAGTCGGCATTCGTAACCGCCGCCGCCAAACTCCGGTCGGTCGCCGGTGAAGAACATTTGTGGAACTGGCTGGCGCGGGTCACCCGGCAATACCTGGCCAAAACCTGGCGCCGCCACCGGCAGGATTCCGCCGTCGTCGGCATGGCCGAACTGCCGGATTGTGCCAACGGCGTCGAAGCTGAATCAGCGCTGGAAGAAAGTCTCGATGCCGCTTTGCTGACTATGGACGCAGACGAGCGCCAGGTGGTGGAATGGTTTTATTTCGACCGGTTGAGCCACAAGGAAATCGCCGACCGGCTCGGCGTCACGCCCAAATCCGTCTCCAGCCGGCTGGAACGGGCCCGCGCCCGATTGCGTTCGTTCATTACCCGGAGGTTGTCCCATGAAACCTGAGAAACAACAATTGATTCACGATCTGTTCGATGACCACTGCCGGCGCGATGCCACGTTGCTCGCCGGCACCGGCGCTCTCCGGCACCGGCGGCATCGGCGACTGGCGGGACAAATCCTGATCGCAACGGTCCTGGTGATTGCAGCGGTATTGTCGTTGGAATCGAATAAACCGCACGCATCGGCCGGCCGGGTCATGGTACCGGCACCCAAAGCCGCCGGACCACAAGCGCGTTCCCTGACTGACGACGAACTGCTGGCATTGTTTCCGAACACGCCGGTCGGCCTGGCCACCTTGCCGAACGGAAAGAAAATGCTGATCTTCCCCCGCCCGGGCGACGAAGCCAAATACGTCATCCGCCTGTAGCGGCGGTCTATGACCGTCGCAAACTCTGCGACGCTCATCGAGCGCCGCTACATCAAGCCGGCCGCAACTGCACGAGGGTCGCGCCCCAGCCGCCGAATTGCGGATGATCGAGCGTGAAGGAAATGACGTCCGGGTGTTTGGAAAGGATGGCGTGCACGGTGCGTCGCAGGTGGCCGATGCCTTTGCCATGGATGATCCGCACCTGCAGGATGCCGCGCTCGCGGCACGCCGCCAGGTAATCGGGCACCAGGTTCTTCACTTCACGCGGCGGGAACGTGTGCAGGTCCAGCACGCCATCGATGGGAAGTTCCAGCGGCTCGTCATCCATGCTTCAAGTGTTGTTTCACCCAAACTCGAGCAGCCTCCGGCGTTTTCAATTCATCCGACAACTGTTTTTCCCGGATCGCGGCCAGCAACGTCCCCAGCGCCGCGCCCGGTTTCACGCCCAGTTCGATCAGATCATCGCCGGTCAGCAACGGCGGCCGGATCGCGGGCTGCTTCGCCAGTTCCGCCGCCTGCGCGACCAGGAATTCATAAAAGTCCAGTCCGCCGTGGGACCCGAGGCAGTCCAGCCGGTGCAATTCGAGCTCCAGCGGAAACGTTTCGCGCATCAGCAACCGCCGCAGGGTCGCCTGGCGCATCTCCTTCACATCCTTGAATTGCATGTGCTGGAGCACGCAGGCGACGATCTCTTCGATCTGCTTTTTCGGGAAACGCAGCCGGGTCAACAAGCGTTCCGCCAGCCGGGCTCCGACTTTTTCGTGGCCGTAAAAATGGATTTTGCCCGTCGCGGCGTCGCGTTCGGCCGTCGCCGGCTTGGCCATGTCGTGAAGCAATATTGCCCAGGGCAGCGACGGCGGCGCGTCGGCCGGCATCTTTTCCAGCATCAGCCGGATATGATTGAACACCGTGCCTTCCGGATGGAATTCCGGCGATTGTTCGCAGGCGATGGTAGCCACGAGCTCGGGCAGGACGCCGGGGAGCAGGCCGCTGTCGCGCAGCAGCACCCAGCCGCGGCCGGCGTGGGGCGGACGGAACAGCTTGATGAGTTCGTCGCGGATCCGTTCGGCGCTGATCCGCTCAATTTTGGGCGCCAGCCGTTTGATGGCATTGAACGTATCGGACTCGATTTCGAAACCGAGCTGGGCGGCAAATCGCACGGCGCGCAACAGCCGCAAATGATCCTCCGCAAAACGCTCCTCCGGCAAACCGATCGTGCGAATCCGCTTCGCCCGCACATCGGCTTCGCCGCCAACCCAGTCGTGAAGCTTTTCTGCAACCGGATCATAAAAAAGGCCGTTGACGGTGAAATCGCGCCGCCGGGCGTCCGCCTCGGCATTGGCAAAGGTGACCTGTTCCGGGCGGCGGCCGTCCCGGTAGTCGGCCTCGGCACGGAACGTGGCCACTTGAAATGAGATTCCCTGCTCCACCACCACCATCACGCCGAACTTGCGCCCGACGGGCACCGTGCGCCGGAACAGCCGCTCGATGTCCTCCGGCCGGGCCGAGGTGGCGATGTCGTAATCCTGCGGTTCGCGTCCCAGCAGAAAATCGCGCACGCAACCGCCCACCCAGAATGCCGTGTAACCGGCGGATTGCAGGCGGCGGACCAGTTCAATGGCGGTGGATCGGGAGGTATGGTCAGGCATTTGCGATTTACGATTGATGATTTGAGACCTCTGCAAAACCTGTTTTTCTGCGTTGCGGAGCGCCGGCCTCCGGCGCGGCGTGAAAACCAACGTTCTCCGAAGTGCCGTGCCGGAGGCCGGCGCTCCAGTTTTGCAGAGGTCTCATATCGTAAATCGTAAATAGCGGGCCGCTTACTTCGCGCACGGCGCCAGGATGGCGTCCGCCATGCCGTGGATGATTTTTTTGTCCGCGGGATTTACCGTGGCCAGCACGCCGCCCAACTGCGGCCGCGCGGCATCGCCTTCGCCGGACACAAAATAATACGGACACAACCGCACCCGGCCTTTCATCGGCGTCACTTTATTTTTCTCAAAATCAAACCACTGCGCTTCGACCAGCGTGGGTTTGTGATACCGCTGAAGCACGTGCGGCGACCGGTTGAATTGCTGCAGGGCCTCGTCCACCGCCTTCGCCCAGTCTTCGTGCGACAAATCGCTGCCGAGAAACACCCCGCGCGCACCCCAGGCGTGCTCGGAAAAGCCCGACACCTTGAGGATCAACTCGCGTTCCCTTTGCGACAGGGTTTTGAGCTGCTGCCAGTCGGTCAGGTTCAACTCCGGAATTGCCGCGTGGGGCGGCAGCGGCGCCGGGTCGACCATCCAGGTGTAGGGCACCATTTTTTTCAGCCGCGCCAGGAAGCCCTCGCCGAGTTCCTGCCGCCAGAAACCCTGCAGGTTCCGGTTCCACAGCAGGGCGAAGAGCATTTTCTCCTCAAACACCGGCTTCGGCGGCGGCGTAAGCCGGATTTTCTTTTCCGCCGCCAGCTCGAAAATCTTTTGGGCATTCGGCACGTTTGCCAGGTCGAACAACTCGAAAAACCGGTACACCGCGTCGCCATCGGTGAAGTCGTTGGATCGTGAATCGTGAACCGTGAATCGTGAACCGAGTTGTCCGGCCAGCCATTCCATTTCGGGCCGGTATGTCGCCGCCTCCGCGGAAACGACAATCTGCACCCGTGGCGCGCCGCTGAAGATGGATTCGAAGCCGTGCAGCATGCCGTCGGCGCCGCCTACAATTTCGGATTTCGGATTTCGGATTTCGGATTGATTCGTTACGCCGGGCAATTCGCGATCCGCGATCCGCAATCCGCAATAGGTCCGGTTCAGCCACGCGGTCAGCCCGATGCCGCCGGGGACGGAATCGAGCTCGGTGATGCTCAGCCCGTTTTCGGTCAACAGGATGTCCGGCCGGATGACGCGTGGCACGTCGTTTTTGAAGGCCGGCGACCGCTGGAGGGCGACGAGGTCCTCCGGTTTGCCGAGATCGAGCCAGCGCGCGACCCAGTCCGGCTGTTTGCCTTCGGCGCTCTTGCGGTAAAGCAAATTGACGGCGCGATAAAACTGGAGGAGGAGCCGCCCGAGTGACTCGATTTCCTTCGCGGTGCTTTCGTCGAGCGGAAACGGCACGGGCGAAATGCGCCAGTGAAGCCCGGCGAACAGCCCCCCGGGCGGCAGCGCGGCTTGGATGGATTTGGCCTGGTCGGCGGCGTTCACAAAGATTCAACCCCGGCGTCAAAATAGACCGGCGGCGAACGCACGGCGATGAATTTTTAACCACGGATGGACACGGATGTTTGGTTTCGCCGATTCAGGAATCCCGGCAGAGCAGGACAGCACCATAGGAGCGGCAGAATGGAATGATTTCGCTCCTGACGGAGCTTGAAAATTCCTGACGGTGTCGATTTCTACAAGTATGCCAGCGCTGACCGGTTTTCCACCTTGCTGATCCGTGTTCATCCGTGTCCATCCTTGGTTAAGAATTCCCGTCACGGCGGATTCAACATACCGCGATAAAACCGTTTCGTCGCATTGGTCGTGTTGACCAGGAACCGGAACGAATTGCTCGAAAACGCGTTGGTGCTGACGGCCGACCAGGCGGCCAGGTTGCTGGAGGACTGCAACGTGTAACTCTGTCCGCCCTGCCCGTCCAGCCACAGTTCCAACTGACGCGGCGGGGCGTTGGTGCCCACGCGCAACCGCAGGTTCTTTGCCGTGGGCAGCACGAACAGGGTGATGCTCTCCGGCGGAAGCGTGTTGCTGATGACTCCACCGGCATACGGAACGTCCGCCAGGCGAGTGATGAGGTTGCTGGCGGTGAGATGCCATTCCTGCGCGGTTCCGCTGTTGGCGAAATTGGTGATGACGGCCGTGATCGGGGCTGCGTTGCTCAGGTCCTTGTTGATGACCAGGAGCGTCAGTGCGCCGTCGCCGGGCCGGATGGCGCCGAAAGCTGCCAGGTTGTCCGGATCGGGCGCCGCGGCCAGGACGCTGGTGTCACCGAACGCAGACTGGTTCCCGTCATAATTGCGGTACATCTTGAACGAGTTGTAAACCGCCGAATTGGTGCCGGGACAGGTCCAGCGCGTCGCCAGGTCAAGCCCTTCGCGGCCAAAAATGCCCAACAGATCCGCCTGGGCCGTCGCGCCATTGATGGAAGATTCAGCTCCCCAGTCATATTCGGTGATGCCGATCCGGGTGCCGGGATAATTGGTCGCCACCCAGCTTTTCATCCGGGGAATGAGCGCGATGACGCTGCTGATCCAGCTCGGATCCACGTAATTGGTGTCCCAGAACTGGCGGGTGGATTGGTTCCGCAACAGTTCCGTGGCGGAATCAATCGCATTTCCGCCCACGTTGTTTTCCTGCGGATAACAATGCAGCGTAAAGATATCCAGCAACCGGCAGCCCACCGCCTGACTCCGCTGTTTCACCTGGCTCAAGAACCACGGCCCGAAATCCTGGCCGCCGTGCGCGGTGCGGTCCGGATAATCCGCCGGATTGTAATCGTTGTGCGCGCCCGCCCAGGCCTGATCGTAACCGCTGTACAAATAACCGGGCCAGCCCCATTCCTCCGGGCCGGCCACCAGCGCGTTTGGATCAATCCCCTTCACCATCGTCGCGTAGCTGCAAAAATCGGCGAACACCTCGTCCAGCGTCGCGCCGACCGGATGCACATCGCGATGCGTGGAATTCCAGAGACTCCATTCGTTGTCCATGAGATAATAAAGCAAGCCGCCGTTGGTGGCATTGCCCCATTGATTGGTCAAATGCCGCACCCAGCCGGCTTGAAAATTCGTGTCGGCGGTCATGTTCGCATCGGTGGGATCATTGGTGGTGATATCAGCGCCATTGGCATAGACGCCGTTGCCCGCGGCCGGCCACCATGGATCGGTGCTTTGCTGCGGACCGTATTTGTTGGTCGAAAAACTCGCCAGGCTGGCGCGGCCCGGTCCAAGTTTGGCGACCCAGCCCATGATCGGAATGGTCAACATCGCCTGCGCGCCGCCGGTTTTTGATTCCTGGATGAAATCATCGCCGTCGCCTCCGGCCGCGTTGGCGTCGCCGATGCTTTCAAAATACCAGTCCGACGCGTGGCTGGTGGCATTGAGCTGCCAGTTGTAACGGGTCGTCGCATTCCCGCCGGAGCGATGCAACGGCGCGTTCAGGTCCTTCAACAAAGTGGCGTTGGTGGCATAAGCGACACCGTAGATCAACGGGCTGATCGGGTGGCGGTTGGCCCGGGCATCGACCTGGATGGTCACCCCGGCGTTGGTTCCGGGCGGCGCCGGCATTCCCGCCAGCAGGACGATGTCATCAACATAGTAGGCATTGGTCGTGCCGTTTGAAGTCAACTGAATTGAGAAACGATCGAAGTTGTAGGCGTTGGCGACGCCCAGAGCAGTCAGGGGAATGCTGACCTGCTCCCAGGTATTGCCGGCAGGCAAGGCGGATATCGGATAGATCGAGCCGGTGGCCACGTGGCCGAGTTCCGCGTAGACCTGCAGCACCTGCCCGCCCGCCGGGCCGCCATTGATCCAAAACGTCAGGTTGGTGTACGGCGACGAATCGAAATCGGAGTGCTCGAACGAAAGCGCTTCCCAGGCCACTTCGTTCGCGCTGATGGAATCCGAACCGGAGTGCACCGGCGAAGTGTTGGCCAGATTGCGGGTTCCCCAACTCCAATCCGCCCAGCCATTCTGCAGCGAATCGGTATAAACGGGTTGATTGGTTTGCGCACCGCTGGAAAGGACGCCAAACAAAGACAGCAACCCAACCCACCCGCAAAAACCGGCCCAGGTACAACTCTGCATGAAACGCACTCAAGCATGAGGCATTCCAGCCCCGACGTGACAGCCGAAACCCGCATTTACGTTGAAATTGAGAACCTTCCGGCTTCCGGATGCACTTTGAAATCGGTCACTGTCCCGGACAAAACAGGCAATTTGCCGCGGCCAGGTGCGGAGCCGGCCGTTCCCGATGTCGATCCAGTTAACTCCTCCAGGCTCATCGGGCCGCGAGCCTTCGCATTGCTTCGACGCGGTCGGCGCGCGTTGATTTGAAGGTTCACTTTTTTGCCTTTGGTTTTTTGGCGCGACGGGTTGTCCGCATTTGCAGCGTTCGCAGCGTGTTTTGCAACACGGGAATCACACGCTGGTCTTTGGGGCGGTTCGCCGCTTGTTTGCTGACGAGGATGCGTTCCAGCGGCAACACCTTGTGGATGCTTTTTGTCTCATGGAAGAATCTTAATTTGTTCTGGAGATTAAATCAACTTCGCACCTGTCCGTTTCCGATGCCGATCCATTTGTAGCTGGTCAGTTCGTCCAGGCCCATGGGCCCGCGCGCGCCGATTTTGTCGGTGCTGATCCCGATCTCGGCGCCCATGCCGAATTCGCCGCCGTCGGTGAACCGCGTGCTGGCGTTCCAATACACCGCCGCGGAATCCACCCCGGCCAGGAACTGCTTCGCGTGCACCTCGCTCCGCGTGACGATGCTGTCCGAGTGGGCCGAGCCGTACTGGTTGATGTGGTCGATCGCCGCCTGCACGCCGTCCACAACGCGCACGTTCAGGATGTAATCGTTGTATTCGGTGTAGAAATCCTGCTCGGTGGCCCGGCGGATTTCCGATTTCCGATTTCCGATTTCCGATTTCAAAATCGCCTCGGTGCCGGCGTCCACGCGCAGTTGCACGTTCTTTTCATCCAACCGTCGGGCAATCACGGGCAAAAACTTCCCGGCAATTTTGCCGTCCACCAGGAGCGTCTCCATGGCATTGCAAACTGCGGGTCGCTGCACTTTGGCGTTCATCGCAATGGCCTCGGCCATGTTCAGGTCCGCGTCGGCATCCACGTACACATGGCAGACGCCTTTGAAATGTTTGATGACCGGCACTTTGGAACATTCCGCCACCGCGCGGATCAGTCCTTCGCCGCCGCGGGGCATGCACAGGTCGACATATTGCGTCAGCGACAGCAGGATGGGGATCGCCTCGCGATCGGGCACGGGCACCACCTGGATGGCGAACTCGGGAAAAGTGGCGAGCGCCGACTTGCCGGCGTCGATCATGATCTTCGCGATGGCCTGATTGGAATGGAGCGCTTCCTTGCCGCCGCGCAGGATGGTCGCGTTGCCGGATTTGAAGCACAGGCTGGCGGCATCGGCGGTCACATTGGGTCGCGATTCGTAAATGATGACCACCACTCCGATGGGCGTGGAAATTTTTTGGAGTTTAAGGCCGTTGGGCCGGATGCGTTCGTCGAGGATTTTACCGACCGGATCGGGCAGTGCGGCGACCTCGCGCAGGCCTTTGGCCATTGCCGCAATGCGTTTGTCGTCCAATTTGAGCCGGTCGAGCATGGCGGAAGAAAGGCTGGACTGCGCCGCGGCTTCCATATCCAGCGCGTTGGCCTGCCGGATGGCATCGGCATTTTTCTCGAGCGCCGCCGCCATGGCGAGCAGGCACAAATTCTTGTCCGCCGGGGTAAGGCGGGCGAGTTCGCGCGAAGCAGCCCGGGCCTGGCGGGCCAACCGCGTCAGTTGCTCGGTTAAAATCATGCGGAAAGAAGGTAAGCCAAAAAAATAAAGTTAAAAGCGCGAAGTGGCCGTGGCCGGCGGCAAAAATCCGGCCGGCAACTTTTGTAAAAAGGTTCGCAAGTTATGGAGAGCGGGTTTTCATATCCGGTTGAATATTCGTAACATGATTACTGGCATGCAGTTGCCAAGTCAGTCGGTCGGTCAGTCGGTTTGGTCGGTCCATCGCCAGCATGCCTGGGCGGCCCGGCAAGGGAGCGGTCTTGGGATCCGGATCCGCGACAGTTTGTGGGCCTTTATCCTGGCCCGGGTGCCGATGGGGTATGAGGATGAAACCGGTTTCCATTACGAGACAATGGAAGCCGTCTGGTCTTTTACAATTTAACCAGCACGATTTTGATTCGGGCGGATGGTCGTTTTTTCAGCGGGATTCTTCATCCCCACCTCCTTGGCGGCCATCGCCCGAATCGGTTTTCCGGCACATCGTATGAGTTGTGCCCGGTTTTGTCGGGTGGCGGTCGTTTTTCAATGGGCATCTCCTGCCCGCCTCCTTTGCGGCCGTCACCCGATCCTTTTTTCGATCAGGCAAGCCCGGCGAGTTGGATGATTTTCCGACGGTGAACGGCAACCGTCACCGGGCGGACTTGCGCCGGGCGGTTTTACCTCTGGTTGAGTCGGCCTTTTCGTTCAGAGCGTAATCCGACGGATTGTGGGCCGGATAACGCGTCCGGGCGGGAGCTTTGCGGGTTTTCCCAATCCGATGTGGCGGCAAAGCGAGATCCCGCGACAGCGGAATGTTGGCCCGCAACAGTTTTTCAACAATGGCATCCCGGATGAACTGCGAGCGGTTCCGGTAACCGGCTTTCTCCAGACCCGCGTCCAATTCCCGGAGGAATTTCTCATCCACTGCAATGGGCAGCAATTTTTGACCTGGTGCACGCTGATTTGGCATGATGTCCCAGTATACTTCTTCGCCGCAAAAAAACCAAAAAAATGTTGACATTAATATATATCCAATCTATATACCATTTCCATGAAGCGTGGCTTGGGGAAAGGGCCAAAAGGCAAGTTACTGGCGGTTTGGGTGTCCAAGAAACTCCTGCCGCTCCTCGACCAGGGCGCCCGCAAGGAAGATTCGGATCGATCCAAATTCATCCGCAATGCCATTCGCGAAAAGCTGGCACGCCAGGGCGCTTCCGAAAAAGGATCACCCAAACCATGACGCCGACCCGCGACAAACCCCGCATCCTGGTGGTGGAAGACCAGCCGGAGGTCCAGGAAACCATGCTCTATCTCCTGCGGCGCGTCGGGTGCGATGCCGTCGGCGCCCGGACCGGCACCGAAGGGATGCAGCGCGCCCGGACCGGCGGCTTCGATCTGATCACGCTGGATATTGATCTTCCGGACGCGGACGGGCGGGAACTCTGCCGGCGCTTGAAACAGGATCTTCACCTGCGCGATGTCCCGGTCATTCTCGTTTCCGGCCGGAGCTGCGACGGCGGCCGGCAAAGTTATTCCGAACTGGGAGCCGTCGATTATATTGTTAAGCCCTTCGACGCGTTTGTCTTTGTCTCGCGGGTGTTTCTTCACCTTAAAACGACCAGGTGATTTATGATTTAAGATTTACGATTTTCGATTTACGAATCCATCTGTAAAGTGGAGGCATCGCATCAATCGTAAATCGAAAATCGTAAATCTATGGGGCGATCCACACCAGCGTGCCGCTGGGAAGCCGGTCGAACAGCGGCACCAGGTCGGCGTCCGCCAGGTGAATGCAACCGCACGAGGCCGGTCTGCCGATGCTGGCCTGGTCGCCGGTGCCATGGATGTAGATATAACGGGCGTGCGAATCCACGTTGCCGCCGCGGTTAAATCCCGGCTCGAGCCCTTCCAGCCAGAGAATCCGGGTGGTGATTTTGGCCTCCGCAAATTCCGGCTGCGACGTGTGACCGACTGCTTGGCGCGATTTGAAAACCGTTCCCGCCACGACGCCCGCGCCGATTTTTTCTGCGATACGGTGCAATCCGAGCGGCGTGCGGTTCGAGCCTTCCGTTTGCCCCGCGCCGAAACGCGAAGTGGAGCAGGGAAATGTTTTTACGTACTGATAATCTTCAACGCCGGAGCGCAAAGACGAAGAGGAATTTTCAAAAAGCGAAACGGTTTGACCGGAGATGCCGACGACGAGAATAATTTGAGTGGGAGAAATTCCGGTTTTCTCGCAAGCTGAAAACAGATTTAACAGGGAGTTTTTCAATTTTGTCTCCAATCAAAAACCGCTTATGGCTGAATCAACGAAATGGCCCGAAAAAACATTGGCGAACCGTTGAGTGACGGATTGTAATAAAACGAATTTGACACCGGGTCAGGATAAAAATTCGTGACTGCGTTCCAAACCGTCAGATCGGTTGATGATTGAAGTTGATATTGCCAATAGGGCTGGCCGGCCGTCTTGACCACAATGCCGGCACCGGAAGGTGGTGAAATTTGCAGGCGCGGGATGATGAGGTTGGCATATTGGCTTTCCAATGCCGCCGCGGCCATAATCATATTTGCGGAGGATGAACTGGTGGTGATCTGTTCAGGCCGGCTGCCATTCAGCCACCAGGCCGAACCGGGGCCTTCGGCCGGTCCTGCCCAGGAACCGCCATAACAGCCATTGGTTCGTGCATTGGTAACAATGCTGTCCGCCGTACTCCACAGCGCCGTCCAGGGCCTGGCATCAATTCCGGGCAGACACAAGACTTCCCGCGCCCAATCTCCCGCAAATGTTCCTTCCGTCCAGGCATCGCGGTCATCAAGATAAATTCCCGCCGGGGTCAAAAGCGGACTATTGCATATCGCGTTGGCGGTGCGAACGGCACGGCTTAAATAATTGGTATCGCCGGTCATTTGATAAAGGCGGGCATGCAGCAACGCCATCCCCATGTTCCCGCCCAGATAGACGACGCTGTTGGTTTCAGCAATTTGATTCGGCCGGCTTTTCCCGGCGGGGCCGGAAGAATTATAGTCGCACCAGTATAAATTATCGTCGCGTAAAAGACAGCTTTCCATCCAGGTGTAACATTGCATCGCGCGGTCATAAAAACTCTGGTCACCGGTCAACTCATAAATTCGGAATGCCGAAAGAACAATGGCAACTTGATAAAGTGATTTGACCTGTTCCGCGTCGCTATACCACAAACCGCCTCCGAGTTGATTGTCGAGCCAGCGGTCAAACGCATTATTGACGAGCCCTTCGGCGCAGAGCAAAGCGGTTTGGTCACCGGTCGCATCGTAAGCGTCCAGATACATGATGGATGACCACCCCGCGTCATCCACTGCCCAATTTATTCCGGAGTCCTGCCCGCAGGATTCGAGCTGATTGGTGGTATAAACACTCTCCGTCCGTTTCCAATCAGCGGCGAGCATTTGTTGCAAGGTTGAATTGCCCGTTGTTCGCCATAGATCGTTTAGCGCAACATAAAACATCCCGCGCTCCCAAAGCACACCGCGAGGGTCGGACAAGTTTGTGGTGTATCCGGCTTGCGTGTTGAGAATCTGGCCGCTCGGCGCGCTTCCAACCCACCAGTGGCCAAGCAGATCATTGGCCGCAGACATTGCCAGCATCACAAAATGCTGGTTTTGATTGGTCATCGGCACAAGCTGGACGTTAAGCGCATTGGTGATTGGCGTGTCAATTTGCAGGTTGGCGAAATCCATCACTGCTCCATTAACCCGGAAACCCGGTACAGCCACCTGGTCCAGGGCCGAAACGGGAACCGGAGGACTGGTGGCGGTGAATAGAAATCCATTGGTGGCTTGCACCCATACCTGAAAATAGTTGCTCGCCGGTCGCGCAATCCAAACATGATAATTGGGCGCTCCGCCATTGAGCCATCCGCTGTCTATGACCGTGTGAAATGAACCATCGTTGTATTGCGCCTGGATGAGCACGGAACCGGATGAGTTGTCTGTCACGTTCACCAATACCTTGGATGAATAAGTACCGGTCGGCTTCGAAAGCCCAAGCGTGCCGACGCCGGTTGTGCCGCCATTTCCGTAAAGAGTCCGAAAATTCATATCGGCTTGAAATTGCCAATTGGTGCCAATGGACGTGTTCAGCCTCCAGGTAGTGCTATTGCTGGAACAATCGCATCGGTAAAAAAAAATCCCCGGCGCCGGGTTGGTAAAATTCCAGCCGCCTGTTTCTGAAACCCAATTCGATTGGCTGTCGCTGAAATTATCCAGGTATTGAATCGCAAACGCGGGAAGTTCCGCCAATCCCAGAAAAAAGATGAAAAGCACGCTTCGGAAAACCAGGCTGCTTTTCATGATGAAAACAATAGTTCAAATGTCCCTGGATGCAAAATTCAAGTTCATTTAAATTTTTTCAGCAGCACCTTGGAATTTCTTCCGCTCTGCTCGTATTTCTCCCGCCGTGCCGGCGGCAAATCGTCGGGCGTACCCTCGACAAAACCGCCCTTGGACTGGAAATAGGTGAACGCCTGGGTCGACAGCGTCAGCAGCGCGTCGAGGCCGATTTCCCGCGCCTTGTTTTCGACGAACTGGATCAGTTTCCGTCCAATGCCCTGGTTTTCGTGCGACGGGTTGACGTACAGGCACGCCAGTTCGCCCTTCTTCTGCTCGGGATAAATGTGCAGCGCGACGCAGGCGACCGGGTTTTTGTCGATCTCGAACAGGAAATAATCGCCCAGGTTTTTCTCGATCATCGGCCGGGTCCGTTTGACCAGTTCGTCGGATTCGACGGCGGCCTTGGTGAGCAATTGAATGGCCCGCACGTCCTTTTTCTTGGCCGGCCGGATCTGCTGATATTCATTGGCGTAGATCAGCGTCCCGATGCCGTCGTTGGAAAACACCTCCGCCAGCAGGCCCTCGTCGACTTTGCCGTTGATGATATGGACGCGCGGAATGCCGGCTTTGCAGGCCGGGACGGCGTGCTGGGCTTTGGACAGGATTTCGGGGGCAAACCCGGCGCTGTTCTGCTGCAGCAGCTTTTCCAATTCCGCCACCAGCATCTGCCGAATGAGCTGGCCGTTGTAAACCAGCCCGTCCTGCGAGGTGATGAAAATCAATTTCACCGCCTTGAGCGCTTCGGCCACCGCCACCGCCACACCGTCGGAATTCACCCGGTACGTCTTGCCGTCGCCGTCGAACCCGAGCGGAGGAATGACCGGCACGACGTCCTGGGCCAGCAAGGTTTGCAACAGCGCGGTGTCCACGCGCTCCACCTTGCCGGTGAACAGGTGGTCGACGCCCTGGATGATGCCCATGGGATGGGCGATGATGACGTTGGTGCTGGCGGCGCGGAGGTCGTTGGCGGAAAGGCCTTCCAGAATCTCATGCGTCAGCCGGTTGGCGGCGTTGAGCGCCAGGTTGAGCGTCGCGGCGTCCGTCACGCCGGAGCCGTCGAGATTGGATGCCTGGATTTTCTGTTCGTCGGCCAGCGCCTTGATCTGGGCCGACGCGCCGTGGACGAGCACCACGCGGATGTTCAACGAGCGCAGCACCGCCACGTCCAGCAGCAGCGTGGCGAAGTTTTCGTCGGTGACGATCGCGCCGTCGATCGCGAGGATAAACGTCTTCTCGCGGAATTGCGGAATGTATTGCAGGATGCCCCGCAGGTCGGTCAGTTTCACTTTGGCTCGTTAGGATGTTTCAACGCTCAGAATAAGTATTCGGTTTTCGTCGCGATTCAAATAATTATTTTGGGCGAACTTCACCGCCCGGCCACTTAATTTTCCCGCGTAGCAGCCGAGGTAACGAGGCTCACTATTTTCGATTTACGATATCCGATTTACGCGATGTGCCCAAAACGTGTGGCGACTCGTATATCGCACATCGTAAATCCAGTCAGAGCCTCCTTACATCGGCTGCTACTATTTTAACGGACCATCCGCCCGCGCGTATGGACCGGGCGAATGGCTCCAATTTCGGGCAATTATTTCAAAACCTGTTTCAACGCCTCAAGGCAACGCTCGTTTTCCCCGGGCGTGCCGACGGTGATGCGAAGCCATTCGCCCAGCCCATAACCGCCCATCGGACGCACGATCACGCCCAGCCGTTGCATTGCGTCAAACACCTTCTGTCCGTCGCCGACGCGGACCAAGATGAAATTGGCGGCCGACGGGATGAATTCCAGGTTCAGGTCGCGGAATGCCTTCCCAAAGAATTTCAAGCCCGCGGCGTTGTTGTCGCGGGTTTTGTTCCGGTGGCCGGTGTCGTCCAGGGCCGCCAGCGCGCCGGCCTGGGCGATGGCGTTGATGTTGAACGGCTGGCGGACTTTTTCAAACGCGGCGATCAGGTCCGGATGGCCGATGCCGTAACCAAGCCGCAGGCCGGCCAGGCCGAAAATCTTCGAGAACGTCCGCATCAACAGCAGGTTCGGCCGCCGGCCGGACTTGATTTCGGAAATGAAATCCGCCGGGTCGTCCAGGAATTCCACATAAGCTTCATCCAACACCAGCAACACGTTTGCCGGAATGCGGCCGGCAAAGTCCAACAGCTCTGTTTTCGACACCGCGGTGCCGGTCGGGTTGTTCGGGTTGGCGACGAAGACGACCCGCGTCTGCGGGGTCGCCGCGCGGAGCATGGCCGGCAGGTCGTGCCCGTGGTTCCGGGCGGGCACCGTTATAAGGTTCGCCCCGAACAGCTTGGTGACCAGGGGATAGATGGCGAAGCAGAATTGCGAAACGACCACATCCACGCCCGGCGCCAGGTAGGCGTGCCCGACGAACTCGATGATTTCATTCGAACCATTGCCGAGGACGAGGTGGGCCGGGTCGAGCCCGAGTTTCGCGGCGAGTTTTTGTTTCAGGTAAAACGCGTTGCCGTCGGGATAAAGATGGAGCTGGGCCAGGACTTTTTGCATCGCGGCCAGGGCGGCCGGCGACGGGCCGAGCGGATTTTCGTTGGAAGCGAGTTTGATGATGTCGGCGGCGGGCAGGCCGAGCGCGCGCGCGACTTCTTCGATCGGCCGGCCGGGCTGATAGGTCGGCAGATCTTTGAGCGCGGTATTGACGGGCGGTGGAATGGGCATGTTAGAGAGACTCGATGATTTTTTTGACGTTCACGTTCCTGGCGACGATGTCGCGGATCAGGGAAATTTTCCGGGCATCGGTCGGCCGGGTTTTGACGGTGAGGTTATGGACTTTGGAAGCCACCTGATAGCTGTCCGCCTTTGCCAGCAAAACGGGAATCGGCAGGGCCTGCAGCGCTTTGAGCACGTTGTCGGCGGGCCGGATGCCGCCGGTCAACACGATGCCCGCCATCAATTCCTCGCTGTGCGGGCTCATCGTTGCCCCGGCAGCCAGCAGAATATCTTCGCGATCGCCGGGCGTGATGAGCAGCACGCCGCGTTTGAAATATTCCATCGCGTTGTGCGCGCCCATGGCGCCGACCACCACGTCGTCCACGGCGGTATTCAGCGTCGGGGGCTGGTTCAACAATTCCGCCCGCAGTTCTTCGCGGATCAAATCCACCGTCGGATTGCACAGGATCTGTTCATAGGGCAACACGCCGAGCAGTTCCAATCCCTTGCGTTTGAGCCCGCGGCCCACGAACCGCGTGATCTCAGCGATCTTTTCCTCCATCACTTTGTTGACGATGACGCCGATGATTTCGACGCCTTCCTTTTCAAACAATGCCTGGTTCAGGCAGACCTCGTCGATCGGCCGGCCGATGCCGCCCTGGGTCACGATGATGACCTTGCAGCCGAGGGTTTTGGCCACCTGCGCGTTGGACAAATCGAAAACGGACCCGACGCCGGCGTGCCCCGAGCCTTCGCACAGCACAAAATCCTTTTCCCAGGCCACGCGGTCAAAGGCGCCCTGGATGCGTTTGACCAGCGCCTCGTTGTTCGCCGATTCGAGGTATTTGCGGGTGAACGCCGGTTCCACGGCGATGGGGCTCATGTCCACCAGCGGGCAATTGAGCCGGTACACCGCGTCCATCAGCACGGTGTCCTCGTCGATTTTCTGCTCCTCGACTTCCACGAATCGCTGGCCGACGGGTTTGATGTAGCCGATGCGCGGGAAGGCCTCCTGCAAGGCGGCGATCAAGCCCAGCGACGCCGTGGTTTTGCCGTCGTTCTGGCGTGTCGCGGCGATAAATACACGCGGAGTGGTGATGTTCATGAAAGGCAGAAGGAAGAAAGAAGAATGCAGAATGAAAACACCGTGCGTCGGAGTCGGGAACGTAATTTGCTTTTCTGCTTTCCGCCGTCTTCCTGCTTCATTGTTTTCACTCTCCCGGCAGATGCGCGTCGGCACCCGGATACAGTTTTTGGTAATCGATGGCCTGCACCCCGACGATGGCGGCGACGCCGAGGATGTCGTGGGCATTCGAACCGCGGGAAACGTCGGCGGCGGCCCGGTTCAATCCCAGGAGAATCTGGCCGTAGGCATTGGCGTGTCCGACCAGGCGGACGAGTTTGCTGGCGATATTGCCGGAATTGAGTTCGGGAAAGATCAGCACGTTGGCGCGCCCGGCCACCTTGCTGTCGTGCAACTTGCGCTCGGCAATTTCCGGCACCAGCGCGGCGTCCACCTGCAGCTCGCCGTCGATTTCAGCTTCCAACTGCAACTGGCCGGCCTTCTGCCGGGCCATGGCCGTGGCGGCCTGCACTTTGCCGACGGACGGATTCGAGGCGCTGCCTTTGGTCGAAAACGAAAGGAAAGCCACGCGCGGCCGGATGCCCAGCATGTGACGCGCAAGGCGCGCGGTGGAAACGGCGATGTCGGCGAGTTGGTCCACCGTCGGATCCGGCACCACGCCGCAATCGGCCATGAACAGCACCCCATTCTCACCGAAGCGGGTGTCCTCGACTTCCATGATCATGCAGCTCGACACGGTGGCAATGTCCGGTGCGGCTTTGATGATCTGAAACAGCGGCCGCAGCACGCTGCCGGTGATGTGCGACGCGCCGGAAACCATGCCGTCCGCCTGGTGCATCGCCACCATCATCGCGCCGTAATAATTGGGCTGGCGCATCGCCTCGCGCGCTTCCGGGGCGCGCATGCCTTTCTCCCGCCGCAGCCGGAACAGGCGGTTCCCGAAATTATCCAGGTCCTCGCTGGTGTCGGGATTGATGATGCGGATGCCCTCGAGTGGAATGTTGAGCCCTTCGGCCGCCTCTTTCACTTTGGTCTGGTCGCCCAGCAGGATGGGTGCGCCCAGCCGCAACGCCTGGAATTGCCGCGCCGCCTGCAGGATGCGCGGTTCCGTGCCTTCGGGGAAGACCACCCGTTTCGGATGCCGCTGTAATTTTTCGATGACGTTGCCGATGAAACGCATGGGCGCAGTGTCAAGTTTCAAGTTTCAAGTTTCAAGCCTTGATTCCGCCGGCGGCACAATTTGATGTCGCGTCGAGCCTGCCGCCGTCGCGCCGAAGCGGCGCTCTGGCGCCCGCGAAGGCGGATGGCTCGGAACCGTTGCAGAGCGCCGGCACTACGCCGATCCAATCAGGGCACTACCACGCTGTGGGTAGTGTCTGAATTTGATATCGGCTTTGGCAAAATTGAACGGTAGGGCGGCGCTGCGGCGCCGCCTGGCCGAGCGGCAGCTCGGCCCTACCAGCCAAATTAAGACGCTCCCACGCCCTTGCGCGCATTGACTTGGACCTTCCGGGCCGGTATGTTTTTTGGTTCATGCAGGAGACGATTGATAAATTGTTGATTTTGCAGGATCGCGACCGGAAAATTCATCGCGTTCAGCAGGAACTCGCCCATATTGGCCCGGAGCGCGAAACCTTCCGCACCAAAGCCACCGCCTCGGCCGCCCAGCTCGACGCCGCCAAAAACCGCATCAAACAGATCGAAACGGAACGCAAACGGCTGGAGCTCGATGTGGAAGGGAAGAAAACGCAGATCGAGAAGTACGCCAACCAGCAGTTGCAGACGCGCAAGAACGAGGAGTACCGGGCGTTGGCCCACGAAATCGACACCTGCAAGGCCGAAATCTCAAAAATTGAGGACCAGGAAATCGTCCTGATGGAACAGGCCGAAACCGCCCAGAAGGAAGCGGCCCGCGTGGCGCGGGAGGCCGAGGAGACCAAAAAACTGGTGGAAGGCCAGGTCGCGCAGATCAACCAGCGCGAGGAGAATTTGAAGAAGGAACTGGCCGAACTGCAGCGCGGCCGGGCGGAACTGGCCGCCGCGGTGGATCCCGTTGTGTACTCGCGCTACGAACGGCTGATCAAGAGCAAGGGCGAAAACGTGGTCGTGGGCGTGCATCACGGCGTCTGCGGCGGTTGCCACATGAAACTGCCCGCCCAGATCCTCGTCCAGTGCCAGGCGCATTCGGAACTGGTCACCTGCACCAACTGCGGCCGGATTTTGTATTACACCCGCGACATGGCCCTGGCCGCGGCGGAGTAAACCAGCCACCAGGACACAAAGCCACAAAGTTCAGTCCTGGTGTCTTAGTGTCTTCGTGGTAAAAAAAATTCCGCGGCTTGTAAAATCCGTCCTCAATTGTATAGTTTCATTGGTTTTGGAAGGGCGGAGAATCGCTTCCGGCGCGAGCCGGAAGAGGAAAGTCCGAACACCACAGGGCGCGATGCCGCGTAACCTTTGAGTTTCAAATTTGAGATTCAGAGGATACACGCGGGCGGACCCCGAAAAAATCGGGGTTCGACGGACAGTGCCACAGAAAATGAAACCGCCCTTTTGAAATTTCAAATTTCGATTTGAGATTTCAGAAGAGCAAGGGTGAAAAGGTGCGGTAAGAGCGCACCGCGCGAAGCGCAAGCGACGCGGCACGGAAAACCCCATCGGGTGCAAGGCCAAATAGGGAATCCCGGAGCGGCCCGCTCCAGGTTTCGCGAAAGCGAGACGGATTCCGGGTATCGGCTGCCGAGACAAATGGTTCTCTCCTCCGAAGAAATTCGGGGCAGACAGAATTCGGCTTACAGCCCTTCCAAAACCACCTTTCTTTCGGAGGGGCGAGTTCCACGAGTCCCTGAAATTCCGGCGATGGAAACGGGGGCTCGTAGAACTCGCCCCCTCCGATTATTGCCAGGTCGTCGTGCCGTTCCCGGTCTGGGCTGCGTCGGCCTTTTTCATCGCCGCCGGCGGTCCGATATTGCCCGTCCGATCCACGGCGCTGACCGCGACCAGCGCCGGGTGGAAATCGAAGAAGACGCGGCTGGTCTGGTTGCCCGGCAGGATTTCCGTGGTCCAAACATCATTGGCGCGGTACTGCAGGACCCACCACCCGGCCGGCTCGTTGCCGGAAATCCCCCATTGAAACCGCACGCCGGCCCGGCTTTCGCCGGCGGCCAGTCCCGGTTTCCCCGGCGGTGTGGAATTCAGCCAGGGCGACGCCGGCACCAGCGCCGGCTGCTGATAATCCATCCGCACCACCGAGCCCAGCGCCGGATTGTCCGTCAGGTTGCGCAGGTGATAAAAGATTTCGCCGCGGCCGGCCGGCCGGGCGCGCACGATCTGCAGCTGCCGGGCAATTTCGTCCGCATTCCATTTATCACCGACGTTGACGGCGGCAAGGCCGGGCCAGAGATGCCGGCCTTTTACATTTTGCTGCGCCCACCAGTTCAACAAGGCGGGGAAACTTTGTTCCCGCGACTCCGCCGGCCAGTACAGTTGCGGCGCAAAATAGTCCAGCCACCCGCTGGCCAGCCAGAGGCGCGAATCGGCGTACAGTTTGGCGTAAGCGTCCAGCCCGCGGATCTGCGGCGGATTCATCGGCCGCCAGATGCCGAACGGGCTGACGCCGAATTTCACCCAGGGTTTCACCGCTTTAATCGACTGATAGGCGCCCTGGATGAACTCATTGATGTTAGCGCGGCGCCAGTCGTCACGGCTGGCGAAACCGGCGCGCAAACCGAATCGTTGCCAAGTCGGCCCGTCGGGAAATTCCAGTTCGCGACCGGCCGCGTCCTTGGCCGGATAAGGATAAAAATAATCATCGAACTGCACGCCATCGACATCGTAACGCTGCACCACATCGATCACCACGCGCAAGACATAGGCGCGGACGGCCGGATCGCCGGGATCGAGCCACGACTGGTCGCCATAACGGCGGACCCACTCCGGATGGGTTCGCGAAACATGGTTGGCGGCCACGGGCGATTTGGACAGCGGATGCAGCGCCCGGAACGGATTGAACCAGGCATGCAGTTCCAGTCCACGCCGGTGCGCTTCCTGGATCGCAAACGCCAGCGGATCGTAGAACGGCTGCGGCGGCCGCCCCATGGTGCCGGTCAGATATTCCGACCAGGGTTCAATGGCCGAGGCGTACACTGCGTCGCTCGACGGGCGCACCTGGAAAATGATGGCGTTTAATTTCAACCGGGCCGCCTGGTCCAGCAACGCCGTCAGTTCCGCTTTCTGTTCCGCCACGGTCAGCCCGGGACGGGATGGCCAGTCCTTGTTGGCAACGGTCACCAGCCAGGCACCGCGAAATTCCCGAACCGGGGGCGGCGGCGCGATGGCTACCGGCGCATAACCGCCCACCGCCGGCGGAGGAACCGGCGTCACCGCCGGGGAAATCGGCGTCGTGCCGCCAGGCAGGCCGCGGGCCCAAACCGACACCGGCAGCCAGCCGGCGAGGAGCAATAGAAATCGGATGCGAACCATGTTGTGCCGTGCAATAGACGCTCTGCCGCGAGCCTTGGCAAAGTTTTTTTTGCGGATTCCCGGAATTAATTCCGATCCCGCCGTTTTCGAGGTGGCGCGGCTCGCGCTGCGAGGCGCCGTCGGGTCGCAGCGCGACCCGACCCACCCATCAGGAAACGGGCTCAGCCGGACCCGGTTCCGGTTTGGAGTTCCGCCTTCAGGCGGAGCCGCAAAATCCCCCGTCCGGCCGCGCCAACCCGGAACTCCAAGCCGGTCCAACGCCTGCGTTGGGAACCGGGCCAGGAGGCCCGGCAGAGGCTGCCGATATCCCTTTCCTTTGCTGGATTCTGTGATATAATGGTTCCCGATTTAGAAGATAAGAAAAGGAGTATGTTGCATTCAATTTACCGGTGGCGATTCACGTTGGAGTGCCTGCTGATGTGCTGGGTCATGGCCTTTCCGCCGTCGGTGCGGGCCCAGGTACCCAAGAACGATTTCTATACGACGACGGCGGGAACGACGCTCTCGGTGAACTCGCCTGGCATATTGGCCAACGACGGCGGCGGCGGCCTGACGGCGGTGCTGGTGAGCGGGCCCACGAACGGCACGCTCAGCCTGAACTCGAACGGTTCCTTCAGTTATACGCCGGCGACCAATTTTACCGGCGTGGATTGTTTCACCTACCAGGCGAAATCCGGTCCGCAACTCTCCAGTCCGACCATCGTGGTGATCATGGTTCTGGCCCCGGGCGGGCTGTTCTACGACAATTTCAACCGGTCGCCTTCCACCAATTCGCCCATTTTTCCCTGGCTGATCGCCACCGGTTCGCAACTGGAGGGCAACTGGGGCATCACCAACGGCCTGATGATCGGCACCGGCCCCGATACGAATTACAGCGTCGCCTATTATCCGAGCAACAGCTGGACGGATTATTCGGTGCAGGCACGGGTCCGGTTTTCCGCCGACAACGCCGCCAGCGCCGGCATCCTGGGCCGGGTGACCACCGCCAGCGGATCGCATTATTCGTTGTGGCTTTATCCGGAAAATTCCCCGGAATTCCTGGCCTCGGGCAACGGCACCGCGGTCCTGCGCATGTTCAAATATCAGAACTGGGCCTGGCCCTACACGGCAATGGGCAATCCCGTGACCCTGCCGGCCGTCGGCGCAGGCTGGCACACCGTCAAGATGTCGTTCCAGGGCAAAAACATTTCCGCCTGGTTCGACGGCAACCTGGTCATGACTATCAACGACAATGGCTCCATCGACGGAACGGCAGCCTATACCAAAGGCGGCATCGGGTTGAACCTGTGGACCTTGCCTCCCGCCAATTACGCCTTTTCGGTGGACAATGTCATCGTCACCACCACCACCAATTCCACCGCCAATCCGGATGCCTACTCGGCTCCGACCAACGCCCCGCTGTCCGTGGCCGCGCCCGGTGTCCTGGCCAATGACACCGGCAACGGACCGCTGTCCGTTCTGCTCGCCGGCGGCCCGACCAACGGCAGCCTGACACTTTCCAACAACGGCGGATTTGTCTACACGCCGGCCAACGGCTATCTCGGTCCCGATCATTTCACCTATCGTTGCACCGACGGCGTCACCACCTCGGCGGTGGCCATGGTCACCTTGACGGTCAATCGATCGCCGCTGGCCAACAACGATGCGTACCTTGCGGCGTCGAATACAGTCCTGACGGTGAGTGCGCCGGGCATCCTGGCCAACGATCCCGGCGGCCAGGGAACGTTGACCGCCATCCTGGCGACGGCTCCGGCGGACGGCGTGCTGGTTCTGACCAATAACGGCGGGTTCAGTTACACCCCAACCAACGGATTCACCGGAACAGACAGCTTCACCTACCGTTGCACCGACGGCCAGTCCACGTCCGGCGTCGCCATCGTGAGCCTTTCGGTGATTCCCCCGATCATCGCCAACAACGATCTCTACACCGTCACGGCGGGAACGGCCCTGACTGTCACGGCCCCCGGCATCCTGACCAATGACCTCAGCATCAACAGCAACCTGACCGCCGTGCTGGCCGGCGGCCCGGCATTTGGAAGTCTGTCCTGGGGCGGCGACGGTTCATTCCGTTACACACCGTCGACCAATTTTACCGGGATGGACGGCTTCACCTACCGGGCCGTCAACAGCACAGCCACTTCGGGCGTCGCGACCGCGGCCATCATGGTCACGCCCCCGGGCGGGCTGTTCGACGACAGTTTCGCCCGTCCGGCCGGCGCCGGCTCCATTTTTCCCTGGGCGATTGAACTGGGAACGTGGGGCATTACCAACAATCAATTCACCGGGTCCAGCGCCCTGAACAACTACGGTTACGCGTACTACAACAACCCCAATTGGACGGACTATTCGGTGCAAATGCGGTTCCGGTATTCCTCAAGCAATGCCTGGGGCGGTGCCCTCGGTGGACGTTTGAATCCCAACAACGGAGCGCACTACGCCGCATGGGTCTATCCGGAAGGATCACCGTGGGGTCCGCAAAACGGCGCCCCGGCCGGAGTGGCGGAATTGCAGATCATCAAATACGAAAACTGGACGGCCTACACGGCGCAGAATCTCGTGCCGCTGGCCGGCGTGGGGACCAACTGGCACACCGTGAAACTGGCGTTTCAAGGCGGTAATATCTTTGCGTATTTTGACGGCAACCTGATCACCAACCTGAGCGATAACGGGACCGTCGACGGCCAGCCGGCTTTTGCCAGCGGCGGAATTTCCATCGACCTTTGGACCGGTTCGACGGCGTACACATTGTCGGCCAGCAACGTCGTCGTCACACCCCTGGTGATCAACGACAGCTACAGCGTCAACGAAAACACTCCGCTGACAGTCACCAACCCCGGCGTGTTGAGCTATGACTTTGATGTTTATGGAACCAACCTGACCGCCGCCGTGGTCAGCGGCCCAACCAACGGCACGTTGAACCTGAACACTAACGGCGGATTCCTTTATACGCCGGCCACCAACTTTGCCGGCACCGACGGTTTCACGGTTCAAGCCAACGACAGGCTGAATCACCTCGGCACGTCCCAGGTGTCCATCGCCGTCCTGCCGGTGGCCTCTGCGTCGGCGCCGATGATCCTCTCGTACGGCCTGACCAATCAGGTTTTCTCCGTCACCTGGAGTTCCGTCAACGGCGACACCTACGAATTGCAATACGCCACCAATCTGTCCAAATCCGGATGGAACGCCGTGTTGCCGGATGTCAAAGCCTCCGGCCCGACGACAACCGAAACAAACGCCGTCGGCGTTGCGCCCCAGGAATTTTTCCGGGTAGGCCTGATCGGGCCGTGAAACCAATGGCAGGGACGGCGCGCTTTCCCGATGAATCGGGAGTTGCCGCTGCGGGGCAGGCTTTCCAGCTTGCCGGTGGGGCGACTTTCCAGTCGCCCGGAACCGGGAGGTTCCGCCAACCGGCAGTCAGGAATGTCTGCCCTACGACTGTACTGGCCGGACACTGCAGCTCGGTGCCCCGGCCAATTTCATCCGGCCAGAAAACGATAGCCCACGCCCAGTTCGGTCAGAATCAGCTCCGGGGATTCCGGCTGGCGCTCGATTTTTTCGCGCAGATGGGCAATGTACACGCGGAGATAATGGGTGTCACTTTCATGTCCCGGCCCCCAGACTTCGCCGAGAATCTGCCGGTGAGTCAGCACCTTCCCGGCGTGGCGCGCCAGCAACCGCAATAAATCGTATTCAATCTTGGACAGTTTCACTTCCCGGCCGCCGGCCGTTACGCGCCGCGTGGCAAAGTCGATGACCAGATGTTTCGCCTGCATCACGGCGGCTTCCTCCTGGCCGGAAACATGCCGCAGCGCCACGCGCACCCGCGCCAGCAGTTCATCGGTGTTGAACGGCTTGGTCACGTAGTCATCCGCTCCGGCATCCAGCGCGGCCACCTTGCCCTTCTCATCATCCCGCACCGACAACATAATCACCGGCGCCCGGCTCCACTCGCGCAGCCGTTGCAACACCTCCTGTCCGCCCAGGTCCGGCAGGCCGAGATCCAGGATCACCAGCGCCGGCTGATGTTGCGCCGCCAGCACCAGGCCTTCCTGGCCGTTGACGGCCGATAACCCGCGATAGCCGTGCGCCTCCAGCGCGACAGTCAGCAACCGCCGGATCTGCGGTTCGTCATCGATGATCAGGATCAGCGGTTTTGGATTCATTCCTTTTCCACCGGCACCGGCGGCAATTTTGTCAGGGGCAGCGTCACGGTAAAAACCGCGCCGCCGCCGGCCCGGTTTTCCGCAGTCGCACTGCCGCCCTGAGCTTCGGCAAAGCCTTTCACCAGCGACAGGCCGATCCCGGTCCCGCCGGCAGCCGCAGCCGGTCCGCGTTGAAACCGGTCGAACAGGCGTTTCGGATCGCCGGCCGGCAATCCCGGCCCATTGTCCATCACCCGCAGGACCAGGGAATCGCCTTCCGTCCGCGCCTGAAATTCCACGGCTGTCCCCGGCGGCGTGTGCACGGCGGCGTTGCCGAGCAGGTTGACCAGGATCTGTTCGGTCAATACCGCGTCCAGCTTCACCGGCGGCAGATCGGCGGGGATGCTCAGCTTGATATCGTGTCGGCTGAGGCTGCGGCCGAGGTTATGCCACGCGGCGTTCAACAGATCGCGCAGGTCGTGCCAGTCGGGATTGGTCTGCACCTGGCCGGCTTCGAGCCGGGAGAGGTCCAGGAGATTCTGCACCAGCCGGTTCAGCCGGCGCGTGGCTTCCTCCAGTTCCACCGTCAGCGATTGCTGCGCGGGATTGAGCGGGCCGGCCGTGCGGAGCCCGCCGGCCACACTGGAGATGGCCGCCAGCGGCGTACGCAGTTCATGCGAGACGGAATTGAGCAGCAGGGTTCCCATGCGCTCGGATTCGGCCAGCAGCTTGGCCTGCGTTTCGGTCTCGCGCAACCGTTCCCGGTCGAACACCAGCGCCACCTGCCGGATGAACGCGTCCAGCAGATCGCGTTGCGGCGGCGCCAGCGGCGTGGCGTCGTGAAACCGCAGGCTCAACACGCCCGTCGCCCGCCCCGCCGCCACCAGCGGCAGGTGCAATCCTTCGCTCGCCGGCAGATTGTCCGTGCCGCGCCCGGCCGGCTGGCGATGTTGAAACGCCCAGGCGGCGACGGTCTGTTCCTTTTCCGACAGCGCCCACGAGCTGGCGAAATAGGCCGTCACCGGCCCGGCCTCGGACGGGTCGGGCAGCGACAGCGCGACGTCCGCGCCGAATGTTTTTTTGACCTGCTGGATGACCACCGCCAGCAGTTGCGCCAGGTCCGGCGATTCCGCCAGTTCGCGCGTGAGCAGATACAATGCGGTGGCGCGCTGCTCGCGCTGCCGTTCGGCGGCCTGCTGTTTGCGGATGCGCGCCGTCAACTGGCCCATCGCCACGGCCACGACAAAATAGGTGAGAAACATCATGGCGTCGCCGGCGTTGGTGATGCGCAGGCTGAACCGCGGTTCGGTAAAGAAAAAATCCCACAACAAAGCGGTCGCGGCCGCCGCGGCGAGCGTTGCTCCCCGCCCGACAAACAACGCCAGCACCACCACGCTGAACAGGTAGATCAACGCCACCGGCTGGTTGCCGAGCCAGTACCGCAGGCCGGCGTTCAATACCGTCACCGTCGCCACCACCCCGCCCGCCCACCCGTAGCTGCGCCAGTCGATGGCAGCCGGGTTCACCGGCCCCAGCGGCTGGCGGGCCGCGGCCTCGCCTTCGGCGCGCACCACGTGGACGTCGATATCGCCGGTTTCGTGGATCAGCCGGTTCAACACCGAGCCGCCGCGGAACAGTTCGAGAACGCGCCAGCCCGCCGGTTTGCCGATGACAATTTGCGTCGCGTTCTGTTCGCGGGCAATGCGCAGGATGCCGCGCACCACGTCGTCGTCGGTGGTGGTGATGATTTCGGCGCCCAGTTCGCGGGCCAGCGCCAGGTGCCGCGCCAGCCGGGTCTGGTCGTCGCTGGAAAGCGGTTTGGCCGGCTCGACATAAACCGCCATCCAGGCGGCGTGAAGTTCGCCGGCCAGGCGGCGGGTCCAGCGCACCAGCGAAGCGGAACTGGGGCTGGCGCTGACGGCCACCAGCAGGCGCTGGCCGGATTTCCAGGGCGCAACGGCGCCGTGCGCCCGCCGCTCGGCCAGGACGTCCTGTCCCACGTGCTCGGCCGCGAAGCGCAGGGCCAGTTCGCGCAGCGCGGACAGGTTGCCGGTCCGGAAAAAATGGTCCTGCGCCGTGGCGACGCGCTCGGGCAAGTAAACCTTCCCGGCCGCCAGCCGCGCGCGCAACTCATCCGGCGGCAGGTCGACCAGCTCGAATTCCGCATCGGTCAGCGCTGTGTCCGGCACCGTCTCGTAAATCGTGACCCCGGTGATCTGGCTGACTGCCTCGGCGCGACTTTCGATGTGCTGGATATTGAGCGTGGTAAAAACGTCGATGCCGGCGTCAAGCAACTCCAGCACATCCTGGTAACGCTTGGGATGGCGGGATTCCGGCGCGTTGGAATGCGCGAATTCGTCGACCAGCAGCAGCTTCGGCCGGCGGGCCAGCGCGGCGTCCAGGTCAAAATCGGCCAGCCGGATGCCGCGGTACTCGACCGTCCGGCGCGGGAGCGCGGGCAGGCCTTCGGCCAGGGCGTCGGTCTCCTTGCGGCCGTGGGTTTCGAGATAGCCGATGACGACGTCGCGTCCGGCGGCGAATTCACGGCGGGCGGCTTCGAGCATGGCATAGGTCTTGCCCACGCCGGCGCACATGCCGAGGAAAACCTTGAGCCGGCCGCGCGCGGCCTTCGCCTCATCGCGCTGCAGCGCGGCGAGCAGCGCATCGGGATTGGGACGGTCACGCCCGGTCACACGGTCACTGTAACTGGTCGATCGCCAGATTCAGAGCCAAAACATTCACCCCCGGTTCGCCCAGAAATCCCAGGCCGGGCGGGTCGGTGTTCGCCCGGACCAGCGCCAGTACTTTTTCCAATGGCAGGTTCCGGGCCTTCGCCACCCGCGGCGCCTGCAGTTCGGCATTGCGGACGCTGATGTGCGGGTCGAGGCCGCTGCCGGACGCCGTCACCGCATCGGCCGGAACCGGCGCGCTGGTCGCCAGGCCGTTCTGACTGCGGTAATCGTCGACGCGTTGGGTGATGGCCACCATCAGGTTGGACGAGGTCGGTCCCAGATTGCTGCCGCCGGAGCTGGTGGCGTCGTAGCCGTTCCCGGCTGCCGACGGGCGCGAATGGAAATATTTATCGGCGGTGAATTGCTGGCCCAGCAATCGCGATCCGCGCACCGAACCGGTGCTGTCAAACAGCAGGCTGCCGTTCGCCTGCCGGGGAAACGCCACCTGCGCGATGCCGAACACGACCAGCGGATAGATGCCGCAGCAGACGACGGCCAGGGCGGTGGTCACGATGACCGCACTGCGCAATTCAGAGAGGAATGATTTCATAGGATGGTTTTGCAGGAGACGACGCAAGGAGTCTCACTCTTTAATTTGAGCCTCGTCACCTCGGCTCCTACGACAAGGGTAACGCTCAATTTCATGCCAAATGCAGTCCCGTGATCAGCACATCGATCAGTTTGATGCCGACGAACGGGATAATGACGCCGCCCAGGCCGTAGAGGAGCAGGTTGCGCTGCAGGATGGCCACGGCGCCGATGGGTTTGAACGCCACACCGCGCAAGGCGAGCGGGATCAGCGCCACAATGATCAGCGCGTTGAAAATGACGGCGCTCAGGATCGCGCTTTGCGGTGTGCGCAGGTGCATGACGTTGAGCGGCGCGATGGCCGGGAACGTGACCATCAACATGGCCGGAATGATGGCGAAATATTTGGCCACGTCATTGGCGATGCTGAACGTCGTCAGCGACCCGCGCGTGATGAGCAGCTGCTTGCCGATTTCAATCACCTCGAGGAGCTTTGTCGGGTTCGAGTCGAGGTCGATCATATTGCCGGCCTCCTTGGCCGCCTGGGTGCCGGTGTTCATCGCCACGCCGACGTCCGCCTGGGCGAGCGCCGGCGCGTCGTTGGTGCCGTCGCCGATCATCGCCACCATCCGGCCGCCGGCCTGTTCACGGCGGATCAGCGCCAGTTTGTCCTCGGGTTTGGCCTCGGCCAGGAAATCGTCCACACCCGCCTCGGCGGCGATGGCGGCGGCGGTGAGCCGGTTGTCGCCGGTGATCATCACCGTGCGGATGCCCATGAGCCGGAGCTGGGCAAAACGTTCCTTGATGCCGCCCTTCACCACGTCCTTGAGATGGACCACGCCGAGCACCTCGCGGTTGTCGGTGACGACCAGCGGCGTGCCGCCCGAGCGGGAAATATGGTCCACGGTATCGGACACGGCCCGGGGGAACAGGCCGCCTTCGCGATCCACGAAAACGCGCATCGCCTCCGCCGCGCCTTTGCGGATGCGGCGGACCGGAGCGGTATGGACTGCGCCGGCAGAGCGCAGCGGCGACGGCGCTTTCGACTTTTCAGCCGGTTCACTGTTGGCAGCCAAAACGGGGTCGCGCTCCGCTTGCCCCCGCAGTCCAAAATCGCCAAACAAATCCACGCCGCTCATGCGCGTCTGGGCGGTGAAGGGGATGAACTGCGCGCGGGCCTCGGTGACGTCGCGGCCGCGCAGGTTGAATTTCTGTTTGGCCAAAACTGTGATGCTCCGGCCTTCGGGGGTTTCATCGGCCAGCGACGCCAGTTGCGCCGCGTCGGCCAGACGTTCGACGGTTATCATCGGCGCCGGGATGAAATCCGTGGCCTGCCGGTTGCCGAGCGTGATGGTCCCGGTTTTGTCCAGCAGCAGCACGTCCACGTCGCCCGCCGCCTCCACCGCCCGGCCGCTCATGGCCAGAACGTTGCGCTGCAGCAACCGGTCCATGCCGGCGATGCCGATCGCGCTCAACAAGCCGCCGATGGTGGTGGGAATCAGGCACACCAGCAGCGCGATGAGAACCGGAACCGGAAAACCCGCGCCGGAATAAATTCCAAACGGTTTGAGCGTCACACACACCAGCAGGAAAATGACGGTGAGCGCCGCCAGCAGAATCGTCAGCGCGATTTCGTTCGGCGTCTTCTGGCGTTGCGCGCCCTCCACCAGCCCGATCATGCGGTCGAGAAACCCTTCGCCCGGGTTGACGGAGACGCGGATTTTGATTTCGTCGGACAGCACGCGGGTGCCGCCGGTGACGGCGCTGCGGTCGCCACCGCTTTCACGGATGACCGGGGCGGATTCGCCAGTGATGGCGGATTCATCCACCGTGGCTGCGCCTTCAATCACGTCGCCGTCGGCCGGAATCACTTCACCGGCGCGCACGAGGACGACGTCGTCCCGGCGCAGGTCACCGGCATTGACCTCATCGACGCCGTTTTTGCCGGCCCGGCGCGCTTTGGTTTGCACACGGGTTTTGCGCAGGGCCTGGGCCTGCGCCTTGCCGCGGCCTTCAGCCATGGCTTCGGCAAAATTGGCGAACAACACCGTGAACCACAGCCAGAGGGCCAGTTGCACCACAAAACCGCGCAGCGCCGCCGGCGCGGTGAAAATACCAGCTGTCGTCAGCGCCGCACCGACCATCGTGACGAACATGACCGGATTTTTGATCATCAGCCGCGGATTGAGCTTGCGGAAGGAATCCACCAGCGCCGGGCCGGCGATATTCGCATCGATCAGCGATGGAGCTTTATGAGTCATATGATTTGATTTGTAGCAGCCGACGTCAGGAGGCTCATTTTTGATTTCATGGCGATGATCAGAGCCTCCTCACGTCGGCTCCTACGGTTAATAAACTTTCCCCTGCCCCATCAGGAAATGTTCGACGATCGGGCCGAGCGTGAGGCAGGGCAGGAAATTCAGCGCGCCGACCAGCAGCACGGTGCCCAGCAGCAGGATCACAAATGTGACGCCGGAAACCGGGAACGTGCCCGCGCTGAAGGGAACGATTTTCTTTTGGGCCAGCGACCCCGCCATGGCCATGATCGGCACGATCATCAGGAAACGCCCGACCAGCATGGCGATGCCCAGCGTGGTGTTATACCACGGCGTGTTGGCGTTGAGCCCGGCGAACGCGCTGCCGTTGTTACCGTTCGCCGAGCTGAAGGCGTACAGGATTTCGCTCAACCCGTGCGGCCCGGCGTTGTTCAATCCGGCCAGTCCCCAGGGAGCGACCGACGCCCAAGCAGCGAAGCCGAGGATGGACAGCGCCAGCACCAGCAGCGCGAGCATGGACATTTTGACTTCGTAGGACTGGATTTTTTTGCCGAGATATTCCGGCGTACGCCCGACCATCAGACCGGCGATGAACACGGCGAGCACCACGAACACCAGCATGCCATACAGTCCGGCGCCGACGCCGCCGATGATGATTTCGCCCAGCTGGATGTTGAACAGCGGCACGAAACCGCCCAGCGGCGTGAAGGAATCATGCATGGCGTTCACCGCCCCGCAGGAGGCGTCGGTGGTGACGGTGGCGAACAGGGCGGAATTGAAAATGCCGAACCGGACCTCCTTGCCTTCCATATTGCCGTCGGCGGCGGCCACGCCGAGGTGCTGGTGGATCGGATTGCCGCGCGCCTCCGACCACCCGCACAGCAGGCAGCCGCCGAGGAACAAAATCATCATCGCCGACCAGACCGACCAGCCGTGCGCCTGGTTTTTCGTCATCCAGCCGAGGTACCAGGTCAGGCCGCTGCCGATGGCGAAGATGGACAGCATCTGGATGAAGTTGGAGAACGGCGTGGGATTTTCAAACGGGTGCGCGGCATTGGCATTGACGTAGCCGCCGCCGTTGGTGCCGAGCATTTTGATGGCGATTTGCGAGGCGACCGGTCCCTGCACGATGGTTTGCTCCTCGACGGTTTGTTCCTCCATGATTTGCTTGCCATCCTTGTCAAGGACCGGGTTCCCCTTCGCATCCACCTTGGCGACGGAAATTTTCATCGGCTCCAGCAGTTTCGCTTTGGTGTAGGGATTGAAATTCTGGATGACGCCCTGCGACACCAGGAAGACGGCGAACACCAGGCAGATGGGCAGCAGCAGGTAATAGGTGACACGGACGAGGTCCACCCAGAAATTGCCGATGGTCGCAGCCGAATGGCGGGCCAGGCCGCGCACCAGGGCCGCCGCCAGCACGATGCCGGTGGCCGCCGAGCCGAAGTTGTGAATCACCAGCGCCAGCATCTGCGACAGATACGACATGGTGGATTCGCCGGCGTAGCTTTGCCAGTTGGTGTTGGTGGTGAAGCTGGCGGCGGTGTTGAAGGCGAGGTCGGGCGACAGCGCGCCAAGGCCTTGCGGGTTCAGCGGCAGATGATTCTGCAAGCGCAGGATGGCGTACGTGAACAGGCAACTCACCGCGCTGAACAGCAGCATCGCCAACGTGTAACGTTTCCAATCCTGCTCCCGGTCGGCATCCACGCCCATCAGCCGGTACGTGAATTTTTCCAACGGCCGCAGAACCGGATCGAACCAGGTCCGGCCTTTCGCATCCAGAACCTGGACGAGATACAACCCCATCGGTTTGGTGATGAGGGCAATCGCGGCCACGAACAGGCCGAGTTGGAGCCAGTCGTTTGGGTGCATATTGGTTTAAAATTTTTCCGGCCGCAGCATCGCCACGACCAGGTAGACGAACAGCAGCAGGGATACGCCGCCGGTAATCAGGTTTTCCATAGTCAAAGCTTTCCGCAAAAATGGGCGTACAGGCCGCCGATCACAAAGAAGGCCACGACCACGCCGATGTAAATCAGGTCAATCATAAATCCGCCTGACTATGACGCCTCCGCCGCCGCCGGCCTAATCAAAAGCCGGTGCGCCGGCGTTAAAACGGTATTAAAATGGACCGCGGCTGTCCCAGCCGCAGCGGCACCACTCAGCCAACCATGCCCGAGGATCCGG
>Ga0335078_10000425_pt1 | contig 65485 bp, 64 predicted proteins | sample Lox_Sample_32_FD_206711 | JGI IMG/M metagenome (GOLD analysis project Ga0335078, IMG submission 206711) | Soil microbial communities from Loxahatchee National Wildlife Refuge, Florida, United States - Lox_Sample_3.2 | ecosystem: Environmental > Terrestrial > Soil > Wetlands | place: USA...
CAGGTCATCCTGCTACTGCCGCCTGGCGCCGGCCCCCGCCCCGGTCCCGGCCCCCTGACCCGCCCGGACGCCCTCCGAAACGACCCCGCCCCGGTCCCGGCCCCCCTGACCCGCCCGGACGCCCTCGGAAACGGCCCCGCCCCGGTCCCGGCCCCCGATCCGCCGGCCGCCCTCGCCGGCGGCCCGGCCCGCCACCGGCGCTGGATGTGCATGGCTGTGGCATTCAGGCAGTTGATGGGCCGCTCCCCAACTACATGAATGTGGCAGCCAGGTAGTCGGGATTGCATGAATGCCACAGCCATGCACATCCGGGCCCGGCCGGCGGCTGCATGAATGTGGCAGCCATGTAGTTGGGCCGCGTGAATGCGGCGGCCACGCCAGGGGCTGGTCATCCGGCTCGCCTCACTGAGCACGTTCCGCCTCACCCGCCTCAGCCTGGCTTTAATAGTTGACATTGACTATTCGATGATGGATAGTCAATGTCGACCAACCGCTCATGGAAGAAGAGGACGAGCTGATGAACATGCAGGCAGCCAGCCAGCGCACCCCGGTCCGGATCCACGCCGACCACACGACCGAGAAGCGGCTGGGTCACTGGACGACCGCGCGGGCGTTCGACGTCCGGGCCAGGCGGGGCACGGTCGTGATCGACCTGCGGTCGCCGCGGATCGCGGACGGCGACATCGAGCTGCACCTGAACCTGGACCGCGCGGCGGTCAAGCTGCTGGTGCCCGACGATGCGATCATCGATCACTGGGACCTGGCCTGGACCGGCCGCGGGCAGGTCAAGCAGGCCTTCCACGCGGGCGGCGAGACGGCGGGCCGCCGGATCCGGCTCACCGGGCAGATCCGTAGCGGCGAGGTCCGGGTGCGCAGCGGCGGGATCGCCCGGCTGTCCGCGATGTGCTCGCGGGAGTACCTGGCCGACGCCCGCCGGGCCAACGCCGAGGGCGGCCTGCCGACCCTGGACGACCCGGCGCACAGCGCCTGACCCGAACCGCCAGCCCGCCACCCCAGCCCACCACACCAGCCAGCCAGCCACACCGGCCAGCGAGGAGCCACCGATGCCCGGCAAGCGCAAGGTCAGCAACCCGCTCGCGCTCGCGGTGCTGTCGTACCTGAGCCAGCGGCCCATGCACCCGTACGAGCTCGGGCGCAGCCTGCGCGAGCACGGTGACGCGCGCAGCATCAAGTACAACCACGGGTCGCTGTACATGGTCGTCGGCCAGCTGGCCCGGGCCGGCTTCATCACCGAGCAGGAGACCAGCCGGGCCGGCCAGCGTCCAGAACGCACGGTGTACGCGCTGACCGGCGCGGGCCGCGCCGAGCTGCGCGACTGGCTGCGCGAGCTGGTCGAGGAGCCCCAGCACGAGTACCCGTCGTTCGTGGCTGCGCTCTCGCTGATCGCCGCGCTGCCGCCGGGCGAGGTTACCGCCCTGCTCCGGCGGCGGCTCGGCCACCTCGCCGATCGGCTGGCCGAGATCCGCGCCCTCATCGACACGTCGGTGGCCAGCGGGGTGCCCGCGCTCTTCCTGATCGAGGAGGAGTACCGGGCTGCCCTGCTGGCCACCGAGTCCGACTTCATCAGCCGGTTCATCGAGCAGATCAGCGATCCAGCCACCGACTGGATCAGCCTGTGGGCCGGCTTCCACCACGAGAACACCCCTGAGCCAGGAGAAAACGATGACTAGCACGACGCCCACCCAGCACGACGGCGACCAGCACGGCGACACCCAGCACCGCGACACCCAGCACCGCGGCACCCAGCACGGCGACACGCAGCACGGCGACACGCAGCACGGCGGCGAGCTGACCGCCGGCTCGGTCAGCTCGGCGGACGGCACCCAGATCGGCTACCTGCGGCTGGGCCGCGGGCCCGCCGTGGTCCTGCTGCACGGCAGCAACGAATCGGCCCGCAGCCACCTCCAGCTCGCGCGGGCGCTGGCTGGCGAGTTCACCGTTTACCTGCCCGACCGCCGCGGCCGCGGCCTGTCCGGCCCGCACCGCCCGGGCCACGGAATGGCCACCGAGGTCGAGGACCTGCGGGCGGTGCTGGCCCAGTCCGGCGCGCAGCGGGTCTTCGGGGTCAGCGCGGGCGGGCTGATCGCCCTGGAGACCGCGCGCACGGGCGCCGACATCCGCAAACTCGCGCTGTATGAGCCCGCGCTGCTGCGGGCGCAAGACGCGGCCCGGTACACCAGCTGGGTGACCCGGTTCGACCAGGAGATGGCCGCGGGCGACGTGCCCGCCGCGCTGATCACCAGCATGTACGGCCTGGACCTGGCCCCGCCCGCGTTCCGGCTGCTGCCCCGCCGCGCGCTCGAATTCCTCACCAGCCTGGCGCTGCGCAGCGAGGACAAGAAGGCGGCCAGCGACGCCGTCACCATGCGCCAGCTGGCCCCGACCCTGCGCTACGAGGGAGTGCTGCTCGGCGAGATGGCCGGCCGCGCGGACACGTTTGCCGCGGTAGCCGCGGACGTGCTGCTGATGGCGGGCAGCAAGGGCCTGGCCTTCCTGCGGCCCGGTCTCGACGCGCTGGCCCAGACCCTGCCGCACAGCCGGCGGGTGACGTTCGCCGGCCTGGACCACGGCGGCTCCAGCGACCCCGGCCCGGCCAACCGCCACGGCCGGCCAGCGGTCGTCGCGCCGGAGATCCGGGCCTTCTTCACCGGCCCGTGAGCATCCGGCGCCGGGGCAGGCTCATGGCAGGAGGCCCAGCGCCCGGGCCAGTTCCCGGTAGACCGGGACCGGATCGTGGCCCGGCTCGGTGAGCAGCTGGACGGCGACGTGATCGGCGCCCGCCGCCAGGTGCTGGTTCAGCCGCGCGGCCACCTGGCCGGCGGTGCCGTGCGCGACCAGCGCGTCGATGAGCGCGTCGCTCCCGCCGTCGGCCAGGTCCCCGTCGGTCCAGCCGAGCCGGCGCAGGTTACTCGTGTAGTTGACCAGGCCGAGGTAGGGCGAGGCGACCCGGCGGCGGCCCAGCGCCCGGGCCCGGTGCGGATCCGGCTCCACGACCGCCTTGTGCTCGGGCGCCAGCAGCGGCTCCGGGCCGAGGATCACCCGCGCCTGCCGGGTATGCTCCGGCGGCACGAGGTAGGGGATCGCACCCCCCGCGCGCCCGGCGGCCAGCCGCAGCACCCGGGGCCCCAGCGCCGCCAGTACAAGATCATTTTGCTTAACGCCCCCGCCGAGCAGTGCCGCCACGTACGCGCTGAGAGCCTGATACGGCTGGACGTACTGCTGGGTGGCCTCGGGATGGCCCGCGCCGATGCCGAGCACGAACCGGCCCGGATAGCGGCCGGCCAGCCCGGCGGCGGACCGGGCCACCTCCTCCGGGCCGTCCTGCCAGATGTTCACGATGCTGGTGCCGAGCACCAGCCTGCCCGTCCCGGCGAGCAGCTCATCGACCTGGCCCAGGTCGCCCCTGGGCGAGCCACCCAGCCACAAGGTGCCGAACCCGGCCTGCTCGATGGCGGTGGCCAGCTCCGTGGTCACCTCGCGGTTGGCCCGCCAGATCCCGAACCGTCCCACCCGGTCCCGCAGCTGCTCGGTCACAGGGGCTCCCTTCTGCTGGTGTGTCCCCCGGCCGCTGCCCCCGGCGGGGGGAACCAAGCCTGCACCCGCGCTGTTCCCCGGTCACCGGCCCTCAGCCGGGCCGAGCACCGGCTTGATGTCGAGCACCGGGGTCCCGTCGATCGCCTCCAGGCGGTTCACGCCGATCGCGTCCGGCCCGACCTCGGTGACGGCGACGGTGTGCAGGCCGATCGGGTTGGGCCGGTCTTGTGACCGGGTGGCGAACACGCCCGTCCGGGGCCGGCCCGGGTCATCGCGCGGATGCACGGCCAGCACGTCCCGGTCGCCCTGGTGCAGCCAGGTCAGCACGATCACCCGGTCGCCCGCCCGCAGGCCGGCCACGGCGTCGCGGACGCCGGGCCGGAACACGATGCGGGCCGGCGGCGCGCCCTCGTCGGCCTGTTTGGGGGCGTCACCCCTGGCAGTCAGCGGGGATTCGACCCACCCGACCGGCTCCAGCTGGGGGAACGGGCCGTTGGGCAAAGAAGGGCCGGGAGCGGGTCCGGGGGCGGGTGAGCCGGTGTCCGGGACGAGCCAGCGCCCGCGCCGCATCAGGTCCCGGCCGGCCAGTTCGCTGGCTTCCCGCCAGGCCTGCACCCGCTGTGGGCGGATGCGGAAGTACCGGTACCCGGTGAGCTGGCGCGGGTCGAAGCCGGCCTTGGCGGCGAACGCGTCGGCCGTCTCCGGCGGGACCTCCGTCACCTGGGCCACGCCTTCGACGAGGACCAGGTCACGGGTGGGCCCGATGCCGAGCCGGACCCGCCCGGTGGCCAGCAGGTTGCGGCCGGTCGGGCTGCGCTCCGGGGTGGCGATCAGCAGGGTGGTGCCGTCCCACCAGAAGGACAGCGGGACCAGGTAGGGCGCTCCGGTGTGCGGATCCGCGGTGGCCACCCAGGCGTCGGTGCCGAGTTCCAGCCGGCGGCGGGCGTCGTGCCGGCGCTGGGCGGGACTGCGGGCGGGCTGGGTCATCGGACCTCCTGGCCAGGCGGCCGCGAGGGCGCCGCGAACGCTTTGCGAACGCCGCGGCTCCTACCGTGGTAACCCGGCACGGTAAGCGCAGGAAAGGGCAGCTTATGGCACACCCCGTTCTGTTTGTGATCGACGATGACCCTGGAGTCATGCACGCGCTGCGGGAGGACCTGCGCCGGCGCTTCGGTGAAGACTTCCGGGTGATCGGCGAGACGTCGGCCGCGGCCGGGCTCGCGACCTTGCACCAGCTGGCCGGCCAGCACGCCCAGGTGGCGCTGCTCATCGTCGATCACGAGATGGGTGAGATGCCCGGGGTGGACTTCCTGGCCCGCGCGCACCAGATGCACCCGCAGGCCAAACGGGTGCTGCTGGCGGACCGGGACTACTCCGCACACAGCCCGCTGATCCCGGCCATGACGCTCGGCCAGGCCGATTACCACATCACCAAGCCGTGGCTGCTGGAGCCGGATCTGTACCGCATGGTCAGTGAGTTCCTGGCCGAGTGGGCCCGCGACCAGCAATCCGGCTTCGACCTGTTCTACCTGGTCGGGCACCCCACCAGCCCGGACACGCACGAGCTGCGTGAGCTGCTCACCCGCTTCTGGGTGCCGTTCCGGTTCTACGCCAGCGACGGCCCGGAGGGCCAGCGCCTGCTCACCGAGCACAGCCTGGACCCGCAGCAGCTGCCGGTGCTGATCCGGCACGACGGCTACTCGATGGTCCGGCCGACGCTGCCCGGGCTGATCGCGGCGGTGGGCGGCAGCACCCACAGCGACATAGACCATTGCGACCTGGTCGTGGTCGGCGCCGGGCCGGCCGGGCTCACCGCCGCGGTCTACGCCGCCTCCGAGGGGCTGCAGACGGTCGTGCTGGAGGAATCGGTGTCCGGCGGGCAGGCGGGCAGCAGCCCGATGATCCGCAACTACCCGGGCTTCCCGCACGGCATCAGCGGGCACGAGCTCACCCGCCGGGCCTGCGAGCAGGCCTGGATGTTCGGTGCGCACATGGTGTTCGCCCAGCGCACCGTCGGCCTGACGACCCGGGGCGCCGAGCACGTGGCTCACCTGGCCGACGGCCACGAGGTCGTGGCGCGCGCGGTCATCGTCGCGCCGGGCATCACGTGGCGCCGGCTCGGCGTGCCCCGGCTGGAGGCGCTGGTCGGCTCGGGCGTGTTCTACGGCGCGGCGAGCAGCGAGGCGCAGGCGATGGAGGGCCGGGAGGTGTTCGTGGTCGGCGCGGGGAACTCGGGCGGGCAGGCCGCGCTGCATCTGGCGCGTTATGCCCGGCAGGTGACGATGCTGGTCCGCGGGGACAGCCTGGCCCGCTCGATGTCGGACTACCTGATCCGGGAGATCGGGGCCACGGCGAACGTCGCGGTGCGGCTGCGCACCGAGATCACCGACGGCCACGGGGATGACCAGCTCGAAGCGCTCACCCTGTGCGACAACCAGGCCGGCCGGGCCGAGCGGGTGACGGCGGACGCGCTGTTCGTGCTGATCGGCGGGGAGCCGCGGACCCAGTGGCTGCCAGCGACCATGCAGCGTTCCTACGGCTACATCCTGACCGGGCGCGACGTCCGGGCGGACGCGCCGTACCCGGCCCGGTGGCCGCTGAACCGCGCGCCGCTGCCCCTCGAAACGTCGGTCCCCGGGGTGTTCGCGGCCGGGGACGCCCGGAACCGGTCGATCAAGCGGGTGGCGTCCGCGGTCGGCGACGGCGCGGCCGCGGTGCGGCTGGCTCACGAATATCTCAGCGCGGACCCCGGGGGCGAACTGGCGGAGGCGGCCAGGGCGGACCAGCCAGCCGCAGCCGGGCTGGCCGGGGGCGGGCGGGCCGGGGACAGCTGACGCCGGGCGGCCGCCACCGGCCCGACCCGGCCCCGGCCCGGGTACGTAGGATGCCTGGGGTGGCATCGCATCCGAAATGGCAGGCCGCGACCTGGGCCTTTGCCCGCCCGCGGCTCCCCCCGCCGCCCGCCGCCGTGCTGGAAGTGGGGTGCGGGCCGGAGGGCGGGCTGGTGCCCGGGCTGATCGCGGACGGCTACGACGCAATCGGCATCGACCCCGGGGCCCCGGCGGCGGGCCCCTACCACCAGCTGGAGTTCGAGCAGTACCGGCCGCCGGGGCCGGTCGACGCGGTCATCGCCATTACCTCCATGCACCACGTCAGCCGGGTCGACGTGGTGCTCGACCTGATGCGGTCGGCGCTGCGGCCCGGCGGCACGCTGGTGCTGATCGAGTGGGCCAGCGAGCGGTTCGACGAGCCCACCGCGCGGTGGTGTTTCGGCCGGCTCGGGTCACCGGGCCCCGATGACGGGCATGGCTGGCTGCGCCATCACCAGGAGCGCTGGGCCGCGTCGGGCCAGCCGTGGCCGGACTACCTGGCCGGCTGGCTGGCTGAGGAGGGACTGCACCCCGGCGAGCTGGTCATCCGGGAGACCGGCGCCCGGTTCCAGCGGCAGACTTGCGAGTACGGGCCGTACCTGTTCGCCGACCTGGACGGCACCAGCGAGCGAGATGAGCAGGCGGCGATCGACGCCGGGCAGATCCGGGCGACCGGTATCTGGTACGCGGGTACCGCCGGTTAGTTTCCGGCCAGCCGACCGTCTGAGGGTCAACGGGGGCTGGCTGCGTGGGAAAGGAGTCATCGTGAGCGGTGTTCGGGTGCTGGTCGGGACGCGCAAGGGTGCGTTCGTGCTGACCGCGGATGGCCAGCGCGACCAGTGGACGGTCAGCGGGCCGCACTTCGCCGGCTGGGAGATCTACCACGTCAAGGGGTCACCCGCCGATCCCAACCGCATTTTCGCGTCCCAGTCCAGCGGCTGGTTCGGCCAGGTCGTCCAGCGCTCCGACGACGGCGGCGCCACCTGGGACACGGTGGGCAGCGACTTCAGCTACGACGGCGTGCCCGGCACGCACCAGTGGTACGACGGCACCCCGCACCCGTGGGAGTTCGCCCGGGTCTGGCACCTGGAGCCGTCGCTGGACGACCCGGACACGGTCTATGCCGGGGTGGAGGACGCGGGCCTGTTCCGGTCGGCCGATGGCGGCCGGCAGTGGGCGGAGCTACCCGCGCTGCGCAACCACGAGTCGGCGCCGTCCTGGCAGCCGGGCGCGGGCGGGATGTGCCTGCACACGATCCTGCTCGACCCCGGCCAGCCGGGGCGGATGTACGCGGCGATCTCCGCGGCGGGCGCGTTCCGGTCCGATGACGCCGGCCAGAGCTGGCAGCCGGTGAACCAGGGCCTGCGCTCCGAGGGCATCCCCGACCCGAACGCTGAGGTCGGCCACTGCGTGCACCGCCTCGCCATGCACCCCTCGCGGCCGGGCGTGCTGTACATGCAGAAGCACTGGGACGTCATGCGCACCGACAACGCGGGCGAGTCCTGGCGCGAGGTCAGCGGCAACCTGCCGACCGACTTCGGCTTCCCGATCGACGTGCACGCGCACGAGCCGGACACCGTCTACGTGGTCCCGATCACCAGCGACTCGCATCACTTCCCGCCCGACGGCAAGCTGCGCGTCTACCGCAGCCGCACCGGCGGCGACGAGTGGGAGCCGCTGACCACGGGCCTGCCGCAGGAGCACTGCTACGTCAACGTGCTGCGCGACGCGATGGCCGTGGACTCGCTGGAGGAGTGCGGGATCTACTTCGGCACCACGGGTGGGCAGGTCTACGCGTCGGCCGACGCCGGCGACACGTGGGCGCCGATCGTCCGTGACCTACCGGCCGTGCTGTCGGTCGAGGTGCAGACGCTGCCATGATCCGCGTGGTGCTGCCCGCGCACCTGCGCACGCTGGCGCGGATCAGCGGCGAGGTGGAGCTGCCGGTCGCCGGGCCGGTCACCCAGCGCTCGGTGCTGGACGCGCTGGAGGGCCGGTACCCGGTGCTGCGTGGCACCATCCGCGACCGGGACAACGGCCGGCGCCGGCCGATGGTCCGCTTCTTCGCCTGTGAGACCGACCTGTCTCATGAGCCGCCGGACGCGCCCCTGCCCGAGGCCGTCACCACCGGCGCCGAGCCGTACCTGATCGTCGGGGCGATGGCCGGCGGGTAGGTACCGGGCGGCGGCCGACAGGACGGCCGGCGGGCCGGTGGCGGGCCGCGGCGTGATCGCGGGCCCTGTGGTGAAGCTGGCCTCCGCGCCGATTGTCGTGCTGTCCCCCGCGTCAAATCCGCCCGCGCCCGGCACAATCGCAAGTGAGGTGGTCGCGGACAAGGGCGGGGAGCCGAATGCGGGTCGTCTGGTTGCAGGTACGCGCTGGCCTGCGCCGGGACTGGCGCGGGCCGGTGGTGCTGGCCGTCATCACCGGTCTGATGGGAGCCGTGGCGCTGGTGGCGCTGGCCGGCGCGCGCCGCACGGATACGGCCGTGCCCCGCTTCCTGGCCTGGTCCGGGCCGACCGAGGGCCAGGTCTCCGGCGTCAGCCAGCAGATGATAGGGAAGATCGCGGCCCTGCCCAGCGTGGCCTACAGCGAGCGGGGCGCGCTCATGTTCGCCGCCCCGGTCAGCGGCCAGGGCACGCTGCTCCCCGGCGGGGTGATCAGCTGGGCACTGATCCACAGCCCACCGCAGGCGCACGCGATCCTGGTGGCCGGGCGGCGGGCGGTACCCACCCGGGTCAGCGAGGCGATGATCAACGAATCGGCGGCGCACGTCCTGCACGCCCACGTCGGCTCCGTGATCCGGCTCGGCGGATTCCGGCCCGACCAGATGCGGCAGGTGCTGACCGGCCCGGTCCCCCGCCACCCGCCGCTCCGGCTGCCCGCGGTGCGCGTGGTCGGGATCATCCGGTCGCCCACGGACCTGAGCGAGTCGGGCGCGCCGTCTAGCGTCACGTTCGCCACGACCGGGTCGGTGTTCCTGACCGGCGCCTTCTACCACCGGTTCGCCGCCTCGGTCGGCAACTTCTTCGGCCTGTCGGTCCACCTGAAGCGGGGCCTGGCCGGCGCGCCCGTGTTCAAAGCCGAGGTGCGGCGGGTGGCTGGCCCGCAGGCGCAGGTCGAGCTGGGCAGCGACGACGCCACCGTGGCGGCGGACGCGCAGCGGGGCACGTCGCTGCAGGCGTTCGCGCTCCTGCTGTTCGGGATCAGCGTGGCCGTGGCCGTGCTGGTCATCGTCGCGCAGAGCATCGCCCGGCTCACCTATAACAGCGCGGATGACGTACCGGCGCTGCGCGCGCTCGGCGGTACCCGGCCGCAGCTGTTCGCGGTCGCGCTGGCCCCGGGGGCACTGGTGGCAGTGGCCGGCATGGCGCTGGCCATCCCGGTCGCCTACGGGCTCTCGGTGTTCACGCCGATCGGGCTGGCCCGCCAGGCCGAGATCTCGCCGGGGTTGTCCTTCGATCCGGTGGTCCTGCTCGGCGGCGCGGCGCTGCTGGCCCTGCTGCTGGCGGGCCGGGCCGCGCTGTCGGCGGCGCGCGCGGCGCGGGCCGGGGCCGGGCCGCCGGCCGGGCCGGGCGGCCGGGGCTCCCGGGTGGCACGCTGGCTGGCCCGCCGCGGCTTCCCGCCCACCGCGGTGTCCGGGGTTCGGCTCGCGTTCGAGCCGGGCCGCGACCGGTCGGCGGTCCCGGTCCGCTCGGCCATCCTCGGCACGGTGGTGGCGCTGGCCGCGGTGATCACCGCGCTGGTGTTCGGGTCCAGCCTGGCCCACCTCATCTCCGACCCGGTGGTCGCGGGCTGGAACTGGGACGCCGCCGTCGGCAACCCGCACTCGACGGACACCAGCGCGCAGGCCATACCCAAGCTCCAGGCCAACCCGCACGTCGCCGGGTTCACCGCCACCGCCCTGGGTGACGCGACCGTCGGCCGGCACGACGTCCCGGTGGTCGGGCTGCGTATGGTCCGGGGGAACGTGGCACCGCCGGTGCTGGCCGGACGCCTGCCGCGGGCACCCGGCGAGATCGCGCTGAGCGGCGGGGAACTACGCACGCTGCACCAGCGGGTCGGCGGCCGGATCACCGCCCGGACGGCCCACCGGCGGATCGCGCTGCGCATCGTGGGGCAGGTGGTGCTGTCCCCGGAGATCACCAACGAGCAGGTCGCGCTGGGCAGCGGCGGGGTCATGACGGTGGCTGGCGCGGACCGGGTGAGCGGCTCGCGGCTGCCGGTCAACGTGTTCCTGGTCCGGCTGCGTCACCCCGGCCCGGCCGCGCTGGCCAGCCTGAACCGGCAGTTTCCCGGCGTGGTGCTGCCCGCGGTGGCGCCGCCGGAGGTCCGGGCCGTCCAGGGGGTGAGCGGACTGCCACTCGCCCTGGCGCTGCTGCTGACGCTGCTGGCCATCGGCACGGTGGGGCACACGCTGATCACGTCGGTCCGCCGCCGGCGGCGCGACCTGGCCATCCTCAAGACCGTCGGCTTCGTCGGCCGCCAGGTCCGGGCGACCGTGGCCTGGCAGGCGACCGCGATCGCGGCGACCGGCCTGGTCATCGGGGTGCCGCTGGGCGTAGCCGCCGGGCGGTGGGCGTGGACGCTGTTCGCCGGCGGCCTCGCGATCGAGCCGGTGGCGATCATCTCGCCGCTGCTGCTGCTGGCCATCCCGGCCGTGCTGGTCCTGGCCAACGCGGTGGCGGCCGTCCCGGCGCGGTCGGCGGCGCGCACCCAGCCCGCCACGGTGCTGCGGGCCGAGTAGCGGGTGGCGGTGGGCCGCCCTTGACCATGATCACGCCAGACCCCAGGATTGGCCTCCGGGGCCGGAAGGAGGCGCCATGCAGATCGCCGGGTCGGTGGCCCTGGTCACCGGGGCCAACCGGGGGCTGGGCCAGGTATACGCGCGGGAGCTCGTCAGCCGGGGTGCGGCCAGGGTCTACGGCGCGGCGCGGCACGCCGCGGCGGTCACCGAGCCCGGGGTGACCCCCGTCCAGCTCGACATCACCGACCCGGACCGGGTCGCCCAGGTCGCGCAGGAGTGCCCGGACGTCAGCCTGCTGATCAACAACGCCGGCGTGCTGGCCTACAGCACGTTCCTGGCCGCGCCCAACCTGGACGGGGCCCGGCTGGAGATGGAGACCAACTACTTCGGCACGCTGCGCATGTGCCGGGCGTTCGCGCCGGTGCTGAAGGCCAGCGGCGGCGGCGCGATCGTCAACATGCTGTCGATCACCAGCTTCTACACCAACCCGTTCAACGCCTCCTACGGCGCGTCCAAGGCAGCGGGCTGGTCGCTGACCAACGGCATCCGGCTGGAACTGCACCATCAGGGCACGCTGGTGGTGGCGGTGCACGCCGGCTTCATCGACACCGACATGGCGGCGCTGGTCGATGCGCCCAAAGACAGCCCGGAATCAGTCGCCCAGCAGGTCTGCGACGCGGTCGAGGCAGGCCGGGTCGAGGTGCTCGCCGACGAGCGGACCCGGACCGTCAAGGCCGAGCTGCCGCGCGATCACGAGCTGATCTACCCGCCGGTCCAGGAGTTCTGGGACTCAGCCATCAAGGGCGGCAGCTAGGTCCCGGCCCGGCGGGTCAGGACTCCGACTCCAGCCACTCGGCGAACGTCGGGCCGCCCAGGATGGCGTCCGGGCCGGGCAGCAGGCCGCCGCTGCGGCCGAGTTCCTCGTCCGGATCGGACTCGTTGATGACCTCTTCGACCTTCGCCGGGTACCCGCGCCGCGCGGCCAGCAGCCGGGCCATCTCCACCAGGCGTTCTTCCTGGGGGCCAGCGACCTCGGTGAACCCGGCGCTGGAGGTTCCCGGCCCGGCTGACTGCGGCCCGGCGGTTCCCGGCCCGGCTGAGTCAGGTGCCGTGGCCAGGCTGGCCAGCACCTCGGCGACCGTGCGCGCCGCGACCAGCTGAGTGCGCATGACCGGCACGTAGCCGACGTCACCCTGGGTGCCCCAGTCCACCAGCTGGCCGACGAACTCGTGGAACTGCGCGGCCCGCAGCACCCGCACCGGGACCGGGCCCGACCGCATGGCCCGCTCGTGCGCCTGCTTGGCCACGCCGTAGCCGCCGGCGGACCGGTCGATGCCGATGATGGACACGACGACCAGCCGCCGCACCCCGGCCCGCTGCCCCGCCTGCTGAAGATTCCTGGCCGCCGTGGTGAAGAACTCGGTGGCGGCCTGCTGCTCGGGCGACGGCCCGGTGGTGGCGTCGATGACGCACTCCACGCCGGCCAGGGCGGCGGCCAGTCCTTCTCCTGTGATCACGTCCACCCCGTGCCCGCGGGATATCGGCACGACGTCATGCCCCTGCCCGGTGAGCACGTCTACGGTGTGGTGACCAACCCGCCCGGTCGCCCCGGCGACCGCGATCCGCTGCACTGATGACATAGCCGGTTCCTTCCTCGTTCCGCTCTACGGCTCATGGACACGGCGCGGCACAGGAATGTGACACAGCAGACAAGCCGCCAGGCTGGCGACAGTCATTCCAGCGATATATAACGTAGGTATGACAGCACGGGCCATGCAGGAAGCAACGTTCCTGATCCTGACCGCGCTGGCCGACGGCAGCCAGCACGGCTACGGGATCATCGGCGACGTCGCGGAGATCTCCGGCGGCCGGGTTCGGCTGCGCGCCGGGACGCTCTACACCGCGCTGGACCGGCTGCGTCTCGACGGCCTGATCGACGTGGACCGCGAGGAGGCCGTCGAAGGACGGCTGCGCCGTTACTACCGGATCACCCCGGATGGCAGGGGGCGGCTGGCCGCCGAGGCGGCCCGGCTGCACGCCAACGCCACGGCCGCGCTGACCCGGCTGCACCCGGCTGGAGGTGTCGTGACATGAGTAGCCAGGCAGACCAGGCGCGCCTGGAGCGCGGGTACCGGCGGCTACTGGCGTGCTACCCCACCAGCTTCCGCCAGCAAAGCGGGGAGGAGATCCTCGCGGTGCTGCTGGACACGGCCCAGGAGGGCCAGCGGCGAATCGGGCTGGCCGAATCGGCCGACCTGATCCGGGGTGCGCTGCGGATGCGGCTGCGCCCGCCCGGCCGGCCACCACGCACCCTGCGCAGCGCGGTCAAGCTCATGTGCCTGGGCGCCGCGGTGGAACTGGCCACCCTGATCACGATCGTGGTCACCGCCGCCAGCGTCCGCCACGACGTGCTGCTGCGTGACTCCGCGCACTGGCCTACGGTGCTGGCCCAGCTCATCATCGACGCGGTAGCCGCGCCGCTGGGCATGGCGTTGTGGCTGCTGGTGGCCTGGGGGCTCGCCCGGGGACACGACTGGGCCAGGCTGGTCTGCGCCGGGATGTTCTGCCTGCTCACCGGAAAGCTGGTCGTCGCGCTGGCCGACCACGCGACGGCGTACGCCCGGGCCGATCTCATCGCTGGCGGCACACTGTGGGTGCTCGCCCTGGCCGTGCTCGCCCTCGTCTTCAGCCGGCCCGCGGCCCGCTACTTCCAGCCCCAGCCCCAGGCCCGGCTGAGCCGCTAGGACGCCTGGGGCCGCCGGAAGTCCTCGGTGGCGTGCATCACCGAAGCCACGGTCCTGGCGTTACCCGGACGCCGCGCCAGCCCGGATGATTACCGCTTGCGGTCCCTGCCCCCCTTGGCCAGGTCGCGCCAGCTCGACTCGGAAACCTCGACCCCGTGGCGGCCGGCGGCCGCCCGGATCCGCCGCCAGGCCTCGTCCCGCTCCGCGTCGCTGACCCCTTCGACCTGGTCGAACCGGGCGATCGCGGCACGCACGTGCCGGGCGTCGGTCAGCGGCTCCTTCCGCTCCTCCGGGAACGCGAATTCCGTCTTGTCCAGCCGGTTCTGCTCGGCCGTGCTCATCCCCTCGCTGCTCGGCGGGACGCGTTCGCCGCGTGCCCGCGCACTCTGCACCTGCCGCGCCCGCTCCGCATTCTGCCGGGCCGCTTCCTTCTGCCGGTCAGTGGCCATGATGCCCTCCGGGTTGACGGTTGGCTGCTATCCGGGGCGGCTACCCGTGAGCGCCGGGCCCACGCATTGGCCGCCACCCTGCACAGGCGCACCCCGCACAGGCGCCACCCCGCACAGGGCACCCCCGGGCGCTCGCGGATGTATCAGGGTCCGCTGTCGTCACCCCTATAACACCAGGGAGGACGGTCCTCCCCGGGCCACCGCTGAGGTCAGCGGAAGGCACGGCCGCCCGGCCCGGAACCACACGCCGGGGCTGGGGCGGTGATCGCGGCCAGGCCTGCCTGCGGGGGGTAACACCATGCCTACGTCGGCCATCTACTACACGGCAAAGGTCCTGGCCAGTCGAGCCGCCGACGGTGAAACGCCGCCTGGGGCGCGGGCGCGTCCCGCGCCCGCTGATGATCACCGCCCGCCCGCCCGGGCCAGCGGCCGCCGGGCCACCTGGCGGCGCATCTGCGCTGCCGTGACCCGCGGCCGGAAGGGCGACGAGCGCCGCACCCAGCGGGGGCGCCGGGGGCTGCGGCCCTCGGTACCGACGGAATAGCCGCGCGCCTGGCTGGTGGGGGCCGGCCGGGCGCACCAGCGGCTGGCAGTACCTACGGGGGGAAAGCGGCATGGCCATGCGCGTGGCCGCGAGCCGCGGCGCCACACCAGTGTGGCGGGCGTGGCGGGCGTGGCGGGATCGCTTCGGGCTCGCCGAGGTGTGCGGCAGCATCGCCGCCATCACCGGTTTCACCGCCGGGTACCGGCTGGCCGGATCGCTGCTCAGCGCCGCCGTGCTGGCCACCGGCTGCGAAGTCATCGCGTTCTACGGCTGTGTCGGGGCCAGGACCGCGATCGCCGCGGCCCAGGCAACGGCCCACCTGACCGGGAGGCGCAGGCTGGCCGCGGCCGCCTGGCATGCGGTGCGGGACCAGCTCGCATCGTGCGCGGCCGCGGAGGCCGTGGACGACCTGCTGGTCCGCCCCGGCTGCCTGGCTGGGGCCGCGTGGCTGCTGCGGCCGCTGCCTGGAGGGGTATGGCTCGGTTTCGCCCTCGGTAAGGCTGCCGCCGACGTGGCCTGGTATGCCCTGGAAGCATCGGCGCGGTGGGGCGTGAGCCACTCGGCGGCCGGGCCGGGCGGCCGGGCGGTCAGCCCTCGTCACGACGTCAGCGCGACCGGCGGGGCACCGGGACGGGCGCCGGAGCCGGGGGATAGCGTGGGTCCATTCACGGCGGGCGAGACGGGTTATGCAGAGGAGCGGCTCGGTGGGCCAGGCCCAGCTGGCGGCTGTGCTGAGCGGGGACACCCGGCAGCTTCGCCGCCAGCTCTCAGCTCTGCACGATGATCTGCGCGCGCGCGGCCGCAACCCGCTGCAGGCGGTCAGCGAACTAGCTGGCCTGCTGGCCCAGGACCCGCCGCCACGCCAGCTGGACGCGCTCCCGGGGACCGGGCCCAGCGCCGCCTCCTCGGTGGCCTGGGCGGCCTTCCAGGAGTTTCTCGCCACCGACCTGCGCTCCGCCTTCGGCCAGTACCTCACGCCCCCGCCGGTCGCCCGGCACGCCGCCGACCTGCTCGGCGCGCTCAGCCCGGGGGCCAGGGTGGCCGACCCCTTCCTCGGCTCGGGCATCCTCCTGGACGCCGTCGCCGCCCGGAGCCCGCGGCTCAGCCTGCGCGGTTACGAGATCAACGATGCGGTGGCCAAGGTCGCCGACACCGCGCTGCGGCTGGCCGGGCACGCGGTACGGATCGAGGTCGGCGACGTATTCCGGCTCTGGGCGGCGGGTCATCTCGACCAGGCCGACGCCATCGTCACCAACCCGCCGTTCGGCGCGAACCTGGTGACCGTCGGCAACGCGGAACTTCGCCAGCTGCTCTCGCCCGCCCTGTCCGGCCCGGCCCGCACCCCCGTTGAAGTGCTGGCCATGGAGCTGTGCCTGGCTCAGCTGGTGCCCGGCGGCATTCTCGTGATCGTGCTGCCGAACAGCATCCTGACCAACGGCCGGCTGGCCGGCTTTCGCGCCGACTTTTTCGCCCGCTGCCGCCTGGAGCACGTGACCCAGCTCTCGCCGGCCACCTTCGCCCCGTTCCGTGGTGTCGCCCGGGCGTCGGTACTGGTTATCCGCAACCGGCGGCCGCCCGCCGGGCCGTACGCGTTCAGCTACGACGTGTCCAGGGCGGCCGGGTATGACCTGACCGGACGTCCCACCGGGCCCGCCGATCTCGATGCCGTCGTTTCCCGGCGAAACAGTCGCCGCAGCCCGCTGGCCACGCTGGCCAACGGCCAGGTCAGGGTCGACGGCGACGACACGCCCCAGAGCGGCTTCCGGCTCGGTGACATCGCCGACGTTTTCCGGGGCAAGAACCCGGCCCGCGACGAGTACACCAGGACCGGGCCCTTCCTGCTGAAGGTCGGCAGCCTGGCCGGCAGCTTCATCTCATGGCGCGACCGCGAGCGGTCACGCGTCGCCCCCGGCTTCTTCACCTCGAGCCCGGGCAAGCAGCTGCGGCGCGGAGATATCTGCTTCACCGGGACCGCCCACGCTCCCCGCTATATCTGCGCCAAGGTCGATCTGGTCAGCGACCTGCCGCCGGCGGGTGCGATGCCCTCAGCGGAAGTCATCGTGATCCGGCTGCACGGCGACGCCCCGGTCAGCCCGCTCGCCCTGCTCTATTACCTGCGCGGCCGGGAAGGCCGCCAGAAAGTGCAGAGCCTCATTAAAGGAAGCACCGCGCACGTCTATCCGAAGGACCTTGTCGAGCTGACGATACCCGATCTGACGGCCGCGGCCGATATGGAACTCATTGAAAAACTGCACACCGCCGCGGAGGCATCTTTCCGTAAGTACCTGGCGGCGGAGGACGAGATATCTGCTATCCTCAGGATGCATTCAATCAGCGAAGATGACGAGTGACACGCCGCGGAAGCCCGATCAAGAGACCCCCACGTCTGGCCACGGTAGAGCGGCTGCCCCTCTACCTCAGAGCCACGGACCAGCTCGTGCGATCGGGCGAGGAGACGGTCTCCTCTAACCAGCTCGCGCTGCTCACCGGCTACTCCAGCGCGACCGTCCGGCGCGACCTCTGGGATCTGTCCATCTCGGGGCGCCGCGGTTCTGGCTACGACGTCAGCGCGATCAGGGAGCGGCTCGGCGATATCATCGGCGCCTCCTCATCGTGGCGGCTGGCCATTGCGGGGGCTGGAAATCTGGGCCGGGCACTGGCCCATTACTCCAACCTGTCGCGCCGTGGCCTGGAGGTAATAGCGCTGTTCGATGTCGACGAGCGGAAGATAGGCTCGGTCGATTCGGGGGTGGAAATTTTCTCCGCCAAGGAGATCACCAGCCGGTGCCAGGAACTCGGCGTCCAGATCGGCGTGATCGCGACGCCTCCCTCAGCCGCCCAGGATTGTGCCAGCGCCTTCGTCGCGGGCGGGGTGAGGGCCATCCTCAATTTTGCCCCGAGCAGCCTGGCCGTCCCCCGGGGGGTCGAGGTGCGCAAGCTGGACGTCCTGCTCGAGCTTCAGCTGCTCGCCTATCACCTCACGTCGGCCGTGCCCAGCGGCTGAGGCCTGGCCGGCCGCCGTGTCCAGGCCCGGGTGCGCCGTGTCCAGACCCGGGTGCGCCGTGTCCAGGCCCGCGTGCGGCGCGCCGGCCGGCACGGTGAGCGTGATCCGCAGCCCGTGCGGATCGCTCTGCACGGCCGCGATGCTGCCGTCGTGCGCGGTGGCAACCGCCGCGGCGATGGCCAGCCCGAGCCCGGACCCGGGACGCCGCGACGTAGCCCCGGCCCGGTAGAACCGGTCGAAGATCCGGACCAGCTGGTCCGGGGGGACGCCGGGGCCGTCGTCGCTGACCTCCACGACCACGGATCCGTCGCGCTCGGCGGCGGTGAAGGTCGCGGTGCTGCCCTCCGGGGTGTGCGCGGACACGTTGCCGAGAATGTTGTCGATGGCCCGGCGCAGCAGTTCCTCGTCCCCGCTGACCGCCAGGTGACCGGCGATGTGGCCGTTCCAGTTGTGCCGTGGGCTGGCGGTGCGGGCCCGCTGCACGCACTCGGTGGCCAGCGCCGTGACGTCGACCGGCTCGCGCTGCTGGCCCGGGTGCTGGTCGAGGCGGGCCAGCCGGAGCATGTCGTCCACCAGCCCGCTCATCCGCTGGGCTTCCAGGGTGATCCGGCGCATCGCCTCGTCGACCTGGTCGCGCCGTTGCAGGACGCCCTGCTGGTAGAGCTCGGCGTTGACGCGCAGCGAGGCCAGCGGGGTACGCAGCTCGTGGCTGGCGTCGGCGAAGAACCGGCGGGTCGCCGCCTGGCTGGCCTCCCGTTCGGCCACGAAATCCCCGATGCGGGCCAGCATCCCGTTCAGCGCGGCCCCGAGCCGGCCTACCTCGGTCCGCGGATCCTGCGGGCTCACCCGCTCGGTCAGGTCACCGGCGTTGATCTTGTCGGCCTGGCCGGCCATCACCTCCACCGGCCGCAGCCCGCGGCGCATGACCCACGCGGCGCCCCCGGCGGCGATCACCCCCGCGGCCGCCGAGCCGATGATCAGGATGAGCTCGAGCTGGCCGACGGTCTTATTGACGCGGGCCAGGCTGGTGGTGGCGTAGACGATGCCGAGCCGGGGAAAGGACACGGCCCTCAGCCGGACCTGGCCATGGCCGTCGCGGCTGGGCACGGTGACCGCACGCCCGCTCCGGGCCAGGGCCGGCAGCCCGGGCGGGAGCCGGGGAACGAGGTCCGGGCCAGCCCGGATCGTCATCGTCGGCCTGCTGCCGGACAGCGTCACGACCTCGAACTGGCCGAGCTCTCCCGGCAGGAACGCCCTCGGCCCACTGATGACCTTTCTGGCCTTGGGTATGGCCCTCCAGCTGACCCGCGGGGGACGGGACTGGCCCAGGCCGGCGGGCACTGTCGCCGACACCGGCAGGACCCGGTACAGGCTGAGCACCGCGCCAAGCTGCTGGTCGCTCTGGCCGATCAGGTAGCCGCGCAGCGCGGTGACGGCGGCGATGTCGAACGCCACCAGCGCGACCAGGGTGACGCCGAGCACCCCGAGCAGCACCCGGGTGCGCAGCTTGGCCCGGCGGGGCAGGTGGGGTCTCATCGTGGCTCGCGGGGCAGCCGGAGGCAGTAGCCGACGCCGCGCTGGGTGTGGATCACGTCGGCGCCATAGGCGGCCAGCTTGCGCCGCAGGTAGGCGATGTAGGTGGCGACCACGGTGCTGGACCCGCCGAAGTCGTAGTCCCACACGTGGTCCAGCAGCTGCGCGCGGGTCAGCACCCGGCCCGGGTTGAGCAGCAGGTAGCGGAGCAGCCGGAACTCGGTCGGCGACAGCTCGATCAGCTGGCCGGCCCGGCGGACCTCGTAGGAGTCCTGATCCAGCTCGATGTCGGCGAACCTGAGCACCGGGCCGCCGGCCTCGTCGCGGCGGGTGCGGCGGAGCACGGTGCGGATCCGGGCGGCCAGCTCCTCCAGGCCGAACGGCTTGGTCATGTAGTCGTCGCCGCCCAGGGTCAGCCCGGCGACCTTGTCGTCCTGGGTGTCCTTGGCGGTCAGGAAGATGACCGGCAGCCGGCTGCCGTCCCGGCGGAGCCGCCGGACCACCTCGAACCCGTCCGTGTCGGGCAGCATCACGTCGAGCACGACCAGGTCGAACGGCCGTTCGCGGGCCAGCCGCAGCGCGTCGGTGCCGTTCTCCGCGGTGGTCACCTGGAAGCCGAGGAAGGTGAGGGAGGCGGCGACCGCGTCGCGCAGGAACGGCTCGTCGTCAACGACCAGCAGGTGGCCATGATCGGTGGCCGGTGCTGCGGCCGGTTCAGCCATGACGTCTCCTTGCCCACTCCTCATACCAGCACCGGAACGCTAGGCCCGGCTGTGACCAGCGTGTGAATTCCATGTGAGAGGCGCTACTGCGGCAACTCACATGGAACTCACACGTCATCCGTGCGGTAGTCCGATGCCCGCCGTCCAGGCTGGATTCCAGGACGGAGCGTTCACTCCACGGTAAGGGTGAATCACCTGATGAACGAGCACACCGGTGGCGCCGGGCAGCGAGCTGGACGGCAGCTGCCCCGTGGACGGCTGCGGCTCGGCTGGCTGGCCGCCGCGCTGGTCCCAGCCGCGCTGGCCGGGGCCGCCACGCTGGCCGCCTGCGGGGGCGGCTCGCCCCCGGCCACGGCCAGTGCCCATCCGGGGCAGCTGACCGCGCAGACGATGGCCACGTTCGCGTCCTGCATGCGCAGCCACGGGGTGGCGGACTTCTACTTCTCCCGCACCACCAGCGCCGCCGGCTCGGCATTGACCAGCGTGCTCCAGTTCGGCCAGTGGGTCGCGCCGGCCGACCCCAGCTCGCCGCGGTTCCAGTCGGCGCAAAAGGCGTGCCAGCACCTGCTGCCGATGCACCCGCCAACCGCGGCGCAACTCCAGCAGCGGCTCCAGCAGGAGGAGCGGCAGGCCGCCTGCATGCGCGCGCACGGCTACCCGGACTACCCGGACCCCAGCGAGCAGAACGGGCACCTGGTGCGGCCAGACCTGCCCAGTGACATCGCCACCAGCTCACCCCAGTTCCTGACCACGCTGCAGAAGTGCAACGGGGCCTGACAGATGAGACCGCTCAGATGAGACCGCTCAGATGAGACCGCACCGCGCAGCCGGTCTGGCCGGGGGAATCGTACTGGCCGGGGCCGCGCTGCTGCCCGCTGGCTGCGGGGGCGGCTCGCCGGCCGCCACGCCGAGCGCCAGCCGCGGCCTGCCCGCCGTGCAGCAGCTGGATGCCGACGCGAAGTGCATGCGCAGCCACGGCGTGCCGGACTTCTACTGGTCCCGGTCCACGACCAGCGCCGCCGCCCTGTCCGGCGACGCGCTGAAGCTCGGCCCGTGGGTCGCCCCGGCCAACCCCGGCTCGCCGCGGTTCCAGGCGGCCATGAAGGCATGCCAGCACCTGCTGCCGCTGCCGCGGCTGAGCGCGGGCCAGCAGCAGTCGATAGAGCATCGCCTGCTCAGGCAGGCGGCGTGCATGCGGGCGCACGGCTTCCCGGGCTACCCGGACCCGAGCGTGCAGGCCGGCGGCATCATGCAGCCGCCGCTGCCGTCCAGCATCGACACCAGCTCGCCGCAGTTCGAGAAGGCGCAGCAGGCATGCAACGGAGGCTGATCCAGATGAGAATGCGCCGGGTGGCCGAGCTGCCTGTGCTGGCCGTGCCCGTGCTGGCCGTGCCCGTGCTGGCCGTGCCCGTGCTGGCCGTGACCGTGCTGGCCCTGACCGCGCTGCTGGCCACGGCGTGCGGCGGCGGTTCCCCGTCCGCCACCCCGAGCGCCAGCCCGGGCAGCGTGCGGCAGCTGGACGTCTTCGCCGCGTGCATGCGCAGCCACGGGGTGCTGAACTTCTACTTCGCCAATTCACCGGGCACGTCGGATGCGCAGACGGTGCTGAGCATCATGGGGCACTACGTACCGGGCGTGAATCCGCAGACCCCCCACTTCGGTACGGCCATGAAGGCGTGCAAGCACCTGCTGCCCGGCGGCGGCCCGGGGAAGATGACCCGGCAGCAGATCAACGACCTGGTGAAGTTCGCCGCCTGCATGCGGGCACACGGCTTCCCGGACTACCCGGATCCCATTGTGCACAACGGCGGCGTCGGGGAACTGCCCCTGCCATCCGACATCGACACCAGCTCGGCCCAGTTCCAGAAGGCGCAGCAGACATGCAATCCGTAGTGCGTCCGCGCTGGGCGGCGGTGATGCCCCGGATCGCCGTGCTGGCCGGGCTGGCCACGCTGACCGCGGCGTGCGGCAGCGGCTCGCCGGCGGCGGGTTCCGGGGCCAGCTCCCCGGCGGATCTGGCCGTGGCCCTGGGCCACTTCGTGCAGTGCATGCACGCGCACGGCGAGCGCGACATTTTCCTCAGCCACGGGCCGGCCAGCCCTCCGGCCCCCGGCAGCACGCTGATCGTCTTCCACGGATTCGCCATCCAGGGCGCCGACCAGAGTTCCGCGCGGTTCCCGGCGGCCATGAAGACCTGCCAGCAGCTGCTGCCGCACGGCACGCCGCCGGACGCAGCCGAGCAGCGCCAGGCCTTCATCAAAGGCTTGCGGATGGCCCGGTGCATGCGGTCGCACGGCTACCCGGGCTGGCCAGACCCCACCCAGCAGGGCACCTACAACATGCAGCCCCTCCCGCCCGCCAGCATCGACACCGCCTCGCCACGGTTCGAGGCGGCGGCCAGAACGTGCGGGGTGGCCCTGCCACCGGGAGGCGGAGGGTGAACGCTCGCCGGAAGGACGAGGACATGAACCAGGACACCGATGCCCGCGAGCAGGCGGAGGCTGGATCGGGCGCCACGACGGTGCCCGGGCAGGCAGCGGGCGGCCCGGCCAAACCCGGCGGCGGGCCGGCGCGGCACTCCAGCGGCGGGCCGGCGCGGCACACCGGCGGCGCCAGCGGCGCCAGCGGCGCCAGCCGCCCCGCCGGCGGTCCCCCGGCGGGAGACCAGCCGGCTGGCCGGGACCGGCACGGCCGGCGCCGATGGGTCGTGGTGGGCGTGGTGATCGTGGTGGCCGCGGCCGCCGTCGGGGCCGCGCTGGCCAGCGGGGCATTCCGCGGGTCCAGCCAGCCGGCCGGCGCCAGCAGTGGATACAAGACCGGGACGGCCACGGTGACCCGTCAGTCACTCACCAGCCAGACCCAGGAAGACGCCACGCTGGGCGACGCGGGCACCTGGTCGGTGGCGGTGGCGTCCAGCTCGTCGTCCGCGGCCTCCTCGTCGTCCAGTTCCTCCTCGGCCGGTGCGGGGTCGGGCACGTTCACCTGGCTGCCGCAGATCGGGCAGGTGATCCGCCAGGGCCGGCAGATCTACGGCGTATCCGGCAGCCCGGTGGTACTGCTGTACGGTCCGGTGCCCGCCTACCGCGACCTGTCCGAGGGGCTGACCGGCGCGGACGTGCGGGAGCTGAACCGCGATCTGCTGCACCTCGGGTACGCGACCAAGCCGGCGCTCGGCCCCCGCTCCGGCTGGAACTACTACAGCGCGGAGACCGCCTACGCGGTCGGGCTGCTGCAGACCAAGCTCGGCCTGCCGGTGACCGGCACGCTGCCGCTGGGCCAGGCCGCCTTCCTGCCCGGCGCGGCGCTGGTCACCGGGCTGGGTGCCACCACGTCGCTGGGCGGCCCGGCCAGCTCCGGCACGGTGGTACTGACCGCGACGTCGGTGACCCCAGAGGTGAGCGTCGCCCTGGACCCGTCGCTGCAGTCCGAGGTGAAGGCCGGTGACAAGGTCAGCATCACGCTGCCGGACGGCAGCGTGACCTCCGGGGTGGTCAGCCAGGTCGGCCGGGTGGCCACCAGCCCGAACTCGTCGTCCGGCAGCGCGAGCGGCGGTTCCGCGGGCCAGGCGGGCAGCTCGTCGAACAGCTCGGCCAGCGGCTCGGGGGCGGCGACCATCACCGTGCTGGTCTCGCTGACCCACCCGAAGGACGCCGGGAAGCTGAACCAGGCCCCGGTGACCGTGACCATCACCACCGGGAGCGTGTCCCACGCGCTGACCGTGCCGGTGGACGCGCTGCTGGCCGAGCCGGGCGGCGGGTACGCGGTGGAGGTAACCGGGCCGGGTGGGCATCACCTGGTCAAGGTCACTCCGGGCATGTTCGATGACGCTGCCGGGAAGGTTCAGGTCAGCGGGAACCTGACGGCCGGCCAGCACGTGGTGGTGCCGGGCCTATGAGCACCCCGGTGCGGACCACAGCGGCGGGCGGGGCCCTCCGGCCGCCCGGCGACGGCCCGGTGCTGCAGCTGGCTGGCGTGACCAAGATTTATGGCGGCTCCCCACCGGTACCGGCGTTGCGCAATGTGAATCTGGAGGTCAGCGGCGGAGAGCTGGTCGCCGTGCTCGGGCCGTCAGGGTCGGGGAAAAGCACCCTGCTGCACCTGGCCGGCACGCTGGACCGGCCGACCAGCGGCACGGTGCGGATCACCGGCCTGGACGTGGCCACGCTCGGCGACCGGGCGCTGGCCGGGCTCCGCGCGTCGCAGATCGGCTTCGTGTTCCAGCAGTTCTTCCTGGCCGAGCACACCAGCGTGCTGGACAACGTGGCCGACGGCCTGCTGTACGCGGGGGTGGCCCTGGGCGCCCGGCGGGACGCGGCCACGGTGGCGCTGGGCCAGGTCGGGCTCGGCCACAAGCTGCGCGCCCGGCCCACCCAGCTGTCCGGCGGGGAACGGCAGCGGGTGGCGATCGCCCGTGCGCTGGCCGGGTCGCCGGCGATCGTGCTGGCCGACGAGCCCACCGGCAATCTGGACCAGGCGACCGGCGCGGCCATCCTCGACCTGCTGGCCGAGCTGCACACCGCGGGGACCACGATCATCGTGGTCACCCACGACGAGGCGGTCGCGTCCCGGATGCACCGGCAGGTGCGGATGCTCGACGGCCGGATCGTCTCTGACACGGCGGGAGGCGCCCCGTGACGGCGACCATGCACCGCCCGGCTCCGGCCGCGGCCCGGCTCCGGCCCGCCGACCTGGCCCGGCTGGCCGTGGTCGGCCTGCGCACCCGGAAGCTGCGCGCCGCCCTGTCCGCGCTGGGTATCGCGATCGGGGTGGCCGCGATCGTCGCGGTGCTCGGCCTGTCGTCCTCCTCGGCGGCCGGGCTGAACGCCGAGATCGCCGCGCTCGGCACCAACCTGCTCACCGTGCAGCCGGGCAACGGCTTCTCCGGCGCCCCCGACGAGCTGCCGCTGGCCGCACCCGGGATGATCAGCCGCCTTCCCGGGGTGTACGCGGTGCAGACCACCGGTGCGATCGACGGGGTCAGCGTCTACCGCAGCCCGCTGATCCCCACGGTCAACACCAACGCGCTCACGGTGGCCGCCACCACCCTGGGCCTGCCCGGCCCGGCCGGCACGTCCATCGCCCAGGGGCAGTTCCTCAACGCCGCCACCGCGCACGAGCCGGTGTGCGTGCTCGGCGCGGCCGCCGCGCAGCTGCTCGGCATCGACCACGTCTTTCCCGGCGAGCGGGTCTGGGCCGGGAACATGTGGCTGTACGTGGCCGGCATCCTCCGACCCGACGTGCTGTCCCCTGACGTGGACTCCAGCGTGCTGGTCGGCTATCCGTTCGCCGAGCAGAATTACGGCTTCGACGGGCATCCCACCACGATCTACATGAAGGCGACCGACTCGCGGGTGACCGCGGTGGACAACCTGCTCGGCGCGCAGACCGACCCGGAGGACCCGAGCAGCCCGGACGTGTCGGTGCCCTCGTCCGCGCTGGTCGCGCAGGCCGACGCGAAGGGCGCGTTCAACACGCTGTTCCTCGGGCTGGGCGCGGTCGCGCTGCTGGTCGGCGCCATCGGGGTAGCCAACATCATGGTTATCGCGGTCCTGGAACGGCGCAGCGAGATCGGCCTGCGCCGGGCGCTCGGCGCGACCCGCGGGCACATCCGGATCCAGTTCCTCACCGAGGCGGTCGCGCTGGCGCTGGTCGGCGGGGCCGCCGGGGTGGCGGCTGGGGTGGCGGCCACCGCCGCCTACGCCCACAGCAAGGGCTGGGCCGTGGTCATCCCGGTCCAGGCGTGGGCGGGCGGGCTGGTCGCCGCGCTGCTCATCGGCGCGCTGGCCGGCCTGCTGCCCGCGCTCAAGGCCGCCCGGCTGTCACCCACCGAGGCGCTGTGGACGCTGTGAGCCCAAGGCGGGGGCGAGCAGGCCGGTCATGACGGAGCGCAGCATGGCCAGGAACACCACCGCCCAGACGGCGAAGGCCAGCCAGGTCGCCCCGTGACCAGCCGACACCAGCCACGGCACGTGGATCGCCCGGCCGAGTGCCTCGCTGGCCACGCAGTACATGCCGAGCGGGAACACCAGGGCCCACACGTCTGGCTGGTAGCGGAGCGGCACCCGGCCCGCCAGATGACGCCACACCCCCAGGCCGGCCAGCAGCGGGATCAGCCAGCTACCGAACGCCCACAAGATCACCGTCAGGCCGGCGATCACCGGGTGCAGCGCGGTCAGCAGCGAGCCGGCCGTCAGCGCCCCGGCAGGCAGCGCCCCGGCAGGCAGCGAGAGCAGGCGGGCCCCGGCGAGCACGCTGATCGCGGCCGCACCCATGAACACCCAGTAGGTCGGTGTGAGGGCGGCCGGCTGGACGGGGAAATGCAGCAACCCGGCTACCGCCAGCGTGGCGATGAGCAGGTAGAGCACCACCCCGACCGCCCACAGCGCCGTCGCCACCGTCGCCAGCGAACCGGGCACCGGCCGGGCCAGCGAGGCGATGGCGACGACGATCGACTGTGTGCCGACCGTCCACAGGAACCAGGTCCCGTTCACGCCCGCGAGCGCCGACTGGCCGCCGCGCCGGGTGATCAGGGTCAGCGGTGTCCCGTAGCTCAGGTACAGCCACGCCGCCCCAGCCAGGACCAGCAGCACCGCGGTGGCCGCGTAGTGGCCGTCGCCGGCCAGCCGGGCCCCGAGCACGTCCGACGCGGCCACGAAGGTGAACAGGGAGAACGCCGTCCGCGGGCTGGTGGCGTCGGCCTGGAACTCCCGCGGGTAGCTGGCGATCCGCCAGCCGTTCATGACGATCAGCACCAGGTAGCAGACCAGCCCGACCACCAGCATGACCGCCGACAGGCGGGTCGCCCCGTCCGCATCGGCCGCCGTGGATACGATTCCGGTCGCCATGACCAGCGCGAAGTACCCGGGGGACAGGTCGCGGACGGTGGTCCCCAGTCGGCCGGGCAGAGCTGGCAGCACCCGCACCTGATCTATCGTGTCACGACTCTACCGGCCAGGAGCGGGCGGCCGGGAGCAGGCGGCGGCCCGGGGGCATCGGCAGCCCATTCCTGCGGCGGCTTCCCACGGCGGCGCGTTCAGCGCAGACTGCGCCACTGGGTCAGCCCGGTCAGGTCCGGGTGTTCAGGTGTTCGTCAGGCAGCGAGCAGCTTCGCCTTCTCCCGCTCGAACTCCTCGCTGGTGATCACTCCGCGATCGCGCAGGTCGGCCAGCTTGGTCAGCTGATCCGCCGTGGTGCCGGGGCTGCCCGTCGCGGCCTGCTGTACGTACGTGCGGAACTCCTGATCCTGCTGCCGGGCGTCCTGGACCGCCCGCTCGTGCATCGAGCTGCCGCGGACAATCAGGTAGACCAGCACGCCAATCAAGGGGATGAACAGGACGAACAGGAACCACAGGGCCTTGGCCCAGCCGGACAGGTCACGGCTGCGGAAGATGTCGATGAAAATCCAGACCAGGATCCAAATCCAGATGATCCACAGGAACACCTCGAACATAGTCCAGAAGATGTTCAGCAGCGGATAGGACGAATCGGCCAGTGACATGGCTGTCTCCTCCAGTCAGGAAAGGTCACCGGCATCGGTGGCTAGCGGGTGCCGCTCGCCGGTGCACCCATAAGGATTCGGCTAGGAGTTGATCACGGCATCACCCGGCGGGGGTGAGCCGGAAGGGCGCCGGAGGGCCCAGCCGGCCGCCACGCGGGCGCGCCACCGGCCATTGCCGGACCAGCCGCCCAGATGCCCAGTCATGGCTGCTCCACGGGCGTATCGGTCATCCGGCCCCATTCCGCCCATGACCCGTCGTAGACGCGGACGTGATCGTGCCCGAGCAGGTAGGTGAGGGCGAACCAGGCGGTGGCGGCCCGCCCGCCGATCGTGCAGTACGTGATGGACTGCCCGGATTCACCCGGGCCGACCGTCGAGAAAACCCGGCGGAGTTCGGCGGCGGGCCGGAAGGCACCCCGGTCATCGTGCAGGCCGTCGATGGGCTGATGGACCGCGGTGGGGACGCGCCCCGCGCGGCCCCCTGGTTCCATGCCGCCGGAGGGCCAGAACCGCTCACCGCGGTACTCGGCATCACTGCGCACGTCCAGAATGGTGGTGCCCGGGGCGGCGATCGCGTCCCGCACCGCGATGTGGTCGGCCCGCAGCCGGGCATCCTCCCGGCCGAGCGGATAGCGGGTGGCCGCGATGACGGCCGGGGCGGCGCTGCGGGGACGATGTTCCCGCTCCCACGTGTCGCGCGAGCAGTCGAGGATGCGCACGTCGGCGTGGCCGTGGAGTTTCATCAGCCACAGCCCCATGGCCGGCGCGTAGCCGTAGAACACGACGGTCGTGTCCGGGCGGATGCCCGACCGGGAGATCAGCCGTTCCAGCGCACGGTCACCGGCGAGCCGGTAGTCGGCGTCTTTAAGGTCGGCGTAGACATTCCACAGCACCGCGCCATCGATGTGCCAGTCGTCGTGCGCGACCGGGCTCACGTCCACTTCCACCACCCGCACCGCCGGATCGTGCAGGCGCGCTTCCAGCCATCCCCCATCCACCAATACGCCCTCCCGGACGGCTGGCTCAGTCATGGCTGTCTGCTTCACGAATACGCTGTCCATCGGGACCTCCGGGTGATTCACTCACCGTCGCGGCGCTGTTCGCCGCGCCGGTGCTGTCCGCCGCGCCGTCCCGGCCGGTTTCGATGACGGCGGGACGCGGGCTGGTGTGCCGCCGTGGCGTTCCCGCTCGTCGACGCCGACCAGCAGCCACACCTGATGCGCGGCGGCGATCGAGGCCAGCCGCGCGCAGGCCGGGTCGCCCAGCACGACGGCGCTGGCCGCGAGCAGCGCGAACCAGTCCTCATCGCCGTCCCACACCGGCTGAGTGTCGATCCAGAGCGGGGTGCCGGGGACGAATACCTCGGGGAACACGACCAGCCGCGCACCTTCGCGGGCCGCCGCCGCGGTGAGCTCGGCCACCCGGCCGATTGTCGCTTCCCGGTCCATCAGCACGTAGCTCGCCTGTACGGCCGCGACCCGGAGGGTGCCCATCCTGCTCACCTCACCCCGCGGCCGGCGCCGCTGGCCCGGGCGGGAAGGGCCCGGGCTGGCCGGCGTCGGCCGGGTGGCTGAAGGAGACGGCCCGGCGCGGCGTGGCGTTGACCGACAGGTGCAGGACGTCGCTGCGGCTGTAGTGGCCGGCCGGGTCGAACTGCTGGCGGCTGGCCCGGGCGGCCGCGGCGTCGATCTCGGCGTACAGGATGCCTTCCTCCCCGGTGAGCGGCCCCGCCAGCACCGCCCCGTCCGGGCCGATGATCGCGGTGTTGCCCCGGGACAGCCAGTCCTCGCCGCCGCCGTACAGGTCATCGCGCCCGGGCAGGTCCGCGGGCAGGTCGGTGGCCCGGAGGCAGGAAGTGACGCCGACCACGTAAGTACGGCCCTCCTTGCCGATGTGCCGCAGGGTGGGTACCCACACGTCCGAGTTGTCCCAGGTGGGCGCCAGGTAGATGTCGATGCCGCGGGCGTAGAGCGCCGCCCGGGCCAGCGGCATGTAGTTCTCCCAGCAGATCAGCCCGCCGAGCCGGCCAAAACCGGTGTCGATGACGTCCAGGGTCGACCCATCACCCATTCCCCAGACCAGCCGTTCCCCGCCAGTGGGCATGAGCTTGCGGTGCCGGGCCGCCAGCGTCCCATCCGGCGCGAAGTGCAGCAGCGAGTTGTACAGCGTGGAGCCGTCCTCGTCGCGCTCGCTGACCCCGGCCGACAGCCAGATGCCCAGCCGCCGGGCCGCCTCGGCCAGCGCGTCCGTGGCCGGGGACCCGGCGACGACGGCCTGGTCGAGCAGCCGGGCGTACAGCGCCGCGGCGTGCGCGTCCCACGGCCGGGTGCGCCACACCCAGTCCGGGTAGCCGGGCACGAACGCCTCGGGAAAGGCAACCAGGCGCGCACCGTCCGCCGCGGCCTTCTCGGCCAGCGCCACGACCTTGCTGACCGTCGCGTCGCGGTCCAGCAGCACCGGAGCGGCCTGCACGGCCGCCACCTTCACCGGTTCCATGTCTCATCCCCCAGGCCGGTTCCGGCCGTGACAGCCGGGACGCCCGCCGCTGGCAGCCCGCCGAGGAAACCGGCCAGCAGCTCGTTGACCACGGCCGGCTGCTCCATGTTGATCATGTGCCCGGCGCCCGCGATCTGGTGATGCCGCGCACCGGGGATCCGGCGGGCGAGCACCGCGGACATCTCACGGAACCCCCGCACGTCGCGCTCACCCACCGCCACCAGGACCGGCATGGCCAGCTTTTCCAGCACATCGATGGGCCGCGGCTGGATCGGCTGGTGCGGATCGTGACCGCTCCAGTGCTGGCCTGGGTAACCAGCCACCATGGCGGACAGCGAACTGGCCACGGCGGGCCGCTGGCGGGCGGCGGCGAACAGCGGATGCGCCAGCCAGGCCGCCCGGCCGGCCAGCATCCCGTGAGCCTGCGCCCGCCGGACCGTCTCGTCCATCGCGGTGGCCGATTCGGGGTCCCACGGGACGCCGTCGAGCACGGCGTCCAGCAGCGCGAGCCCGCGCACCCGGGCCGGTTCGGCCAGCGCGGCCTGCATGACCACGCGGCCGCCGAACGACAGCCCGGCCAGCGCCGCCTGCCCGATCGCGAGGTGATCCAGCAGCGCGACGAGGTCGCCGGCATGGGTGTAGGGCACGGCCGGGTCGAAGGGCCCGGAGGCGCCGAACCCCCGGCAGTCGTAGCGCACCACCCGGAAGCGGGTCGCCAGGTGCTGGACCTGCGGGTCCCACATGCGCATGTCCAGCCCGAAGCCGTGCACGAGCACCACGGCCGGTCCCTGCCCGGTCACCGCGTAGGCCAGCCGGGCGCCCGGGACCACCAGCACGCCAGCGGTACTGGCCGCTGGCCGGGCCGCCATGCCGGGCACGGCGGTGCGCGCGGTTGCCGCCTCGTCGACGGTCATGGTGGTGCCTCCCACGGGTGCGGGCGGGCCCCGATGGCCCTGCCTACCCGTATCGTGGCGGGCGGCCACGGGTTGTCACATCGGTACGGGCACCCAGGCTGGCGGGCGGCGCCTACCCATCTAGTCCCGCGGCATACCCAGCCAGCTGGGACCGGCGCAGGCCGGTCTTGGCCAGCACGCTCGCCACGTGCTTCTCGACGGTGCGTGGGGACAGGAACATCGCCTCGGCGATTTCCCGGTTACCCAGCCCGCTGGCGGCCAGCCGCAGCACGTCGGCTTCGCGCTCGGTCACCCCCAGCGCCCGGAGCCGGGCCGGCAGCCGCGGTCCGCCCGGGCGCCGCCGGGGGACCGGCACGCCGGCCCGGCGCAGCAGCCCGCGGCAGGCGGCCGCTACCCGGCCGTCATCGCGCGCCGCGAAGTATTCGGCCGCTTCCCGCAGCCAGGCCACCGGCTCCCCCCAGCCATCGGCGAGAGCCGCCTCCGCGGCCACCCGGCGCGCGTAATTCCGGTACCAGGCGACCAGCGGCCCCATCTGGCGGTCGGCGGCGGCGAAGGCCGCCTCAGCCTCGGCCGCCCGGCCCGGCCGGCCGGCCGAGATGGCGTCGGCGTACCCCAGCAGCGAGCCGACCACCAGATGCCGGGTGCCGTGCGCGGCCCGGACCCGGGCCGCGGCATCGGCCGCGCCACGATCCAGCAGCGCGCCCAGCAGCGGCCACAGCCCGAGAAATGGCGGCGCCATCGTCGCCGGCGAGCTCAGGATCACCCCGGCGCCGGCCGTCATCTGCTCGTGGGCCCGGCCGAGGTCCTCAGCCAGCAGGGACGACGTCGCCCGGCAGTGCCCCCAGGCGCAGCCGAGCACGTCGGGGTCGTCGGGTGCCAGCGCGACCGCTTCGCCGATCCTGGCCTCCATCGCCTCCGGCTCGCCGCGAATCGCGTGCGCGGTGGCCTGGAAGATCAGCGCCATGGGGAGGGTCGCCAGCCGGAACCTGCGCGACGCGTCCGCCGACCGGCGGGCCGCGGCCAGTGCCTCATCCGCCCGGAACTGCTTGTTCAGCCCGGCGGCGATCTGCAGGTCCAGGGTGGCGGTCAGGGCCAGGGCGCCCTGGGCCACGGCCAGCTCCCGGGCCTGCTCGAGCCGGCCGACGCTCTCGGTGCGCAACTGGTCGATGGTCCCCAGCTCGTGCAGCGCCCGCAGCTCCCACAGCCGCAGCCCGTGGGCCCTGGCCCGCACCTCCGCCTGGGTGAACGCCTGTTCCGCCGCGTCGAGATCCTGCTGCCGGGCGACCCGGCCGATGACCTCCAGCGCCTCGCACGCCACCTCCGGCAAGCCGCGGCTGTCGGCCATGGCCAGCGCGGACCGGGCCAGCTTGTCGGCCTGGGCCAGATCCCCCCGGCCGACCGCCACCTGGGCGGCACAGGCATCCACCTGGGCCGCATCGGCGCCCGCCGATCCGCGGGCGATCTCAACGCTCGCGGCGGCCTCCGCCCAGCGCGCCCCGGCGATCGCCGCCCGCGCGATGACCAGGTGCAGGGCCGCCACCCGGGCCGAGGCAGCACCGGGGCCCAGCCGCGCCAGCAGCATCCGGCCCATCTCGATCGCCCGGTCGACCTGCCCGGACAGCGCGAAGACCTCGGTCAGCGCCTCATCGGCTGGTGTCTCCAGCGAGGCCGGCCCGGCACCGAGCAGCCCGCGGGCCCGCAGCAGCGTCTGCTCAGCGCTGGCCAGCGCGCCGACGGCCAGGTCACGCTGGCCGGCCTCGACCAGCAGGCCGCCGGCCCGCGCCGTGTTACCCGCGCCTTCGGCCAGCTCAGCGGCCAGCGTGCAGTACGTCCCGGGCAGGCCGGGGTGCGCGCTTTCGACCGCGGCCAGGGCCCGGCCCGCCAGCTGCACCCGGTCCGGCGGCAGCAGCCCGGCCAGCACCGCCTCATGGGTGAGTGCGTGCCGGAACCGGAAGGTGTCCCGGTCGGCCGCGATCAGCTGCAGGCCCACCCCCCGCCGCAGCGCCGCGGCCACCGCCTCAGCTGGCAGGCCGGTAACCGGTTCCAGCAGCGTCCAGTCGAACCGGCGGCCCAGCAGGGCGGCAGCGCAGATGACCCGGCGCGAGTCCGGGTCCAGCCCGTCCAGGCGCAGGCGCACGGCATCGGCGAACGTGGCCGGGACGCCAGCGGCGCCCACCCCGGCGGTGTGCCAGCGGCCATCGTGCTCGGCGAGCGCGCCGTCCCCGATCAGGCCGGCCAGGACCTCCTCGACCAGGAACGGCAGCCCTTCGGCCCAGTCCGCCACCAGCGACAGGACCTCGCCGGGAAGGACGGCCGCGCCGACACACTCCCGTGCCATCCGGGCCATCGGTGCCAGATCCAGCCGGCGCAGCGGCAGCACGTCCGCGGAGCCACGCGCCTCCAGCGTGCGGGCCAGGCTAACGGCGTCGCCACCGTCTTCGTCGCGCAGCGTGCCAACACACAGCAGCCGCTCGGTCAGCGAGTTGTCGGCCAGGTATTCGAGCAGCGCCAGCGTCTCCCGGTCGGCCCAGTGCAGATCCTCCAGGACCAGCAGGCACCCGGCCTCGGTGGCCAGCAGCCGCAGCAGCCGCAGCACCGCCTCACCCAGGAAGATGAGCGACTCGTCCGCGCTGGCTTCCCGCGGCTGCCGCCACTGCGGAACCAGCCGGCCGAGCGCGGGCCGGAACGGATCGAGCTCCTGGCTTTCCGGCAGGCGGCCGGCCCGGCCGGCCGAAGCCAGTGCCTCGGCGAACGGCCGGAAGGGCGTCGGAACCCCCCCGGCCACCGACCTCCCGGACAGCACGACCATCCCCCGGGGGCCGGCCGCCTGCGCCATCTCCCGGACCAGCCGCGACTTCCCGATCCCCGCCTCGCCCGTGATGAAGACCGTGCCCCCGTGCCCGGTCCCCGCGGCCGCCAGGGCAGCCTCCAGCTGACGGAACTCCTCATCCCGCCCCACCAGCACCGGGCACAGCACTTGCCGCACACGACCAGTATCGGCCGGTGGCGAGCGGTCCGGAAGGTAACGTGACCCGGGCAGCAGATATCGTCTCTGACTCAGGGGGCCTGATTATGACCACAAAGTCCGCCTTCTCACCGGAAGAGTGGAAAACGGTGCTCCAGGGCCCGCCGACGGCCGGCATGATCGTGGTCACGGCGGCGCACGGCGGAACGATCCGGGAAACGATCGCGATGGCCAAGGCTTACTCAGCAGCCCACGCCAAGCCCGGGGAAAGCGAGCTGCTCGACCAGATCGTGGCGGCCAAGCCGGAAGTGGACCACGGCGGGGTCCATTCACCAGAAGAACTCAAAGCCCGCGGGCTCGCCGACCTCCGCAAGGCCGTGGCACTCCTCGAGGACAAGGCGACCCCCGAAGAAGTCACTGACTACCGGCAGTTCGTCCTCGCCCTCGCCGGCCAGGTCGCGGCGGCACACCGGGAGCACGGGCAAGCGGTCAGTCCGGCCGAGTCAGCCGCCATCGCGGACATCACCGCCGCGCTCGGCCCGGCCAGCAGCTGACTGCTCAGGGAGCGGGGGCCGCGAGCGCATTCTCGACCCAGGCGCGGAGCGCGGCCAGCGGCGCGGCACCGGTCTGCCGGGCGGCCACCCGCCCGCCGCGCAGCACCAGCAGCGTCGGGATCGCCTGGGCGTCGAACCGCTGGGAGATCTGCGGCGAGACGTCCACGTTGACCTTGACCAGCTTCACCCGGCCGGCCAGGTCGCGGGCGAGCTGCTCGAGCGCGGGGCTGACCATCCGGCATGGCCCGCACCAGGGCGCCCACAGGTCGACGAGGACGGGAACCCTGGCGGCCTCCGCGATCTCGCCGAAGTTCGTGTCATCGGCATCGGTGATCCACGCCAGCGGCTCATGACACTTGCCGCAGCGTGGCGTCCCGGCCGCCGCGGCCGGCACCCGGTTCGCCTGCCCGCAGTGCCCGCACCGGGCCAGCTCACTCGTCATGGCCTCATTATCCCGCCTCAGTCACCCGGCACGTGGCCAGCGGCCGGATGACGCGGCGGGCCGAACGAGGCTCAGCCCGGCGTCCAGGGCCGGAGCTTGTCGGGGTTGCGCACCACCCAGATGTGCTTGATCCGGCCGCCCGCGACGTCGAACGCGAACACGGTCACGGTGACGCCGTCTTGCTGGGCCACCAGGCCGGGCTGGCCGTTGACCGTCCGCTCCAGGAACACCAGGTTGCCGGGTGACCGGCTGGCGATGTCGGCCAGGTACCGCGCGACCTGCTCGCCGCCCTCGATCGGCCGGAGTGCGGCGCTGACCAGGCCGCCGCCGTCGGCGGTCACCGTGACACCGGGGTCGAGCAGGCCGATGAGGGCGGTGATGTCTTTAGCCTCCCAGGCCTGCCTGAAGTCGCGGACGAGGCCGGCCCGCTGGGCGGCCGGGGCCACGGCAGGCTGCGACGCGCGGATGCGGCGGCGGGCGGTGGACGCCAGCTGGCGGCACGCCGCCGGAGTCCGGCCAACGATGCCAGCGACCTCGGCGAAGGAGTAGCGGAACACATCGTGCAGGATGAACGCGACCCGCTCGGCCGGGGTCATCGACTCCAGCACGACGAGGAAGGCCATGCTGACCGACTCATCCAGGGTGATCCGGTCGGCCGGATCGGCGGTGGCGCCGCCCGGCCGCCCGCTGGCCCACTCCGCGGGTTCGGGCACCGGCTCCGGGATCCATTCGCCCACGTAGCGTTCCCGCCTGGCCCGCGCCGACCCGAGCACGTCCAGGCAGATGCGGCTGGCGACGGTCCGCAGCCAGCCGCCCGGGGATTCGATGGCGTGCTGCTGCTCGGCGGACATGGCGAACCAGCGGGCGTAGGTCTCCTGGACCGCGTCCTCAGCATCCGCCACCGAGCCCAGCAGCCGGTAGGCGAGATTGATCAGCTGGCGGCGCTCGCCCATGATCACGTCCAGGCCCGGGTCGGGCCGGCCGCCTCCTGGCCCGGCTCGCCTGCTCATCCTCTTCGCCTCCCTTGCTGTACCTGCCCCCACCAGTCCGACGAGACACCGCACCGGGATGTGAGGCCGGCCGCTTGGCATAGTCCGTCTAGCGGTATATAACGTTAGGGTGAGCGATCGTCCTCTCCGGGAACCAACGTTCCTCATCCTCACCGCGCTGGCGCAGGCTCCGCAGCATGGCTACGGGATCATGACTGATGTCGAGCGCATGTCGGGTGGCCGGGTGAAGCTGCGGCCGGGCACCTTGTACGCCGCGCTGGACCGGGTCGCTGCGGAGGGCCTGGTCGAGGCCGACCGGGAAGAGATCGTGGACGGCCGGCTGCGGCGTTACTACCGGCTGACCCCGGCGGGCAGCAGACGGCTCGCCGCCGAAGTCGGGCGGCTGCGGCAGAACGCCGCCGTCGCCGCCAAGCGGCTCCGGCTGGGAACTCAGCCGGCCGGGGGACGGGCGTGAGCACGGCCGGGCGGCTGGAAGCCGGCTACCGGCGGCGGCTGCGCTGGTATCCAGCCTGGTACCGCGAACAGCACGAAGAGGAGATGCTCGGGGTGCTGATGACCGCCGCCCGGCCCGGCCAGCGCCGGCCCAGCGTTCGCGAGTCGGCCGACCTGCTGTGGTCAGCGCTCAAGATCCGGGTCAGGACGGTCCTGCGCGGCGCAGCCAGCCAGCCGTGGGCGGACGCGCTCAGCCTGCTTGGCGTGCTGCTGCCGCTGCTCATGGTGGTACTGAGGCTGACCGAACTGTGCGTCCGGGGAGCGGAGTACGGGTTCGGCTCGCCCGCTGACATCCTGATCGGCGCCTACGGGGACCCCGGCGCGTATACCAGCAGCTTCCAGCTCAACCCGTTCCCGGTCGCCCTGACCGGCAACGTCACGGACGCGCTCACCGCGGGCCCGGTACCCCCGCTCGTGCTGGCCGTGCTGGTCTGGGCCGGGCTGCGGCGGACCGCCGCCGCGGTAGCCGCCTGCGTGCCGCTGGCCTTCGTGACGATCGCGCTGACGAACAACTACACGCTGGCCGGCGGCCCGCGGACCGACGCAATCCTGTACGCGTACGGGCTGGAGTCGCTGGTCCTGCTCGTCTCGGCGGGCACATCGAGCGGGTGGAGAGCCCTGAAGTGGCAGCCCAGCGTGCTGCTCGCCGCGGGCACCGCCGCGCTCGGCGCCGCGGTCAACGGGGGTTTCTGGCCATTGTTCGCCATGCCCCGGCCAGTGCGGCGGGCCCGCGCGCTGCGCCTGCTGGGGCCGGGACACGTCCCGCGCGGCTTCCTGGGCCGGCTGCTGGGAGCCGGGCCGGGCGGCCTGGGTGACTGGCTGCTGGCTCAGGGCACGCTGGTCGCCCTCATCGTCCTGGTCATCGTCGTCATGCTGGCGAGTTCGCCAGTCAGCCGCCGCATACTGATCCTGCTGGCCGTCCCGTTCGCGCTGGAATCGGTCATCTACGCCTGCAGCCTGGTCAACCCGCCGCTGCCCGCAGCGGTCGGCAACGCGGTCGCCACCGGGCCGCTGTTCCTGATCCTTGCCGCGGCGATGATGCTGTCCATCGGGGCAGAGCACGGCACCGGCGCCGGCACCACCGGACGCCCCAGCACACCAGGCGGATGAGGACCACAGCCGGCGCCGTCAGCTCCGGCTGACTCCGGGCGGCCAGGCCGCCCACGGGCGCGTTACCGGATGGTGGCCGCGCAGGCGGGGTGGCCGTGCTTTTCGAGATAGCGCTGGTGGTATTCCTCGGCCCGGTAGAACGCGGACGCCGCGGTGATCTCGGTGACGATCGGCCGCTTGCGCGACCGCTGCTCGGCGTCCCGCGATGCGCTCGCGGCTTCCTGCTGGCCAGCATCGTGGCAGAAGATCGCCGACCGGTACTGGCGGCCGAGATCCAGGCCCTGGCGGTTGCGCGTGGTCGGATTGTGGATCTGCCAGAACACCTCGAGCAGCTGCGCGTAGCTGACCTGGGCCGGGTCGAACCACACCTCGACCGCCTCGGCATGACCGGTGCGATGCCGGCCAACCTGCCCGTAGGTCGGGTCCGGCAGGTGCCCGCCGGTGTAGCCGACCGCGGTCTGCAGCACCCCGTGAACCTGGCGGAAGGCGGCCTCCACACCCCAGAAGCACCCGGCGGCGAACGTCGCCCGCTCGGCTCCGTCCGGCCCGTGCCCTTCGAACGGCGGCGCCACCGCCGGCCGCGCGGCGTCGCCGCGCTTACTGAATTTGAACACGTCATGTCTCCCTCGAACCTTTGTGCTAACACGGCGGACGCACCAGGGATTCCAGATCACGTTGCGCTGCGGCAGGACGCACCAGCGCGCTGAGCCGGGGACCATGGTCCCCGGCCACTGCCCGTACGGCTCTGGGGCTCTCCGGCGGGACGGGTGACGGTAGATACAGGGGCTGCTCCCCCTCTGGCCGGCGAAGGGCCATGCCCTCGCGCGGCCTGCCACGGACTGAAGGCTGGTGGCGGTCATGACAGATGTGTCGGCGGCGTGGGCGGCCGATGAGCTGGGCCCGGCCCAGGTGGTGTTCCTCCACCTGGCGCCTGGCGCGGACGCGATCGTCGTGGTGGACAATGTGGCGCTGGGCCCAGCCATCGGCGGCGTCCGGATGCGGCCGGATATCACGGCCAGGGAGGTGGCCCGCCTGGCCCGCGCCATGACCATGAAGAACGCCCTGGCCGGGCTGCCGCACGGGGGCGGGAAGACGGGCATCGCGGTGCCTCCCGGCGGCGGGCCGGCCGGTCACGAACGCGTGATGCGGGCCTTCGCGCAGGCGATCAGCCAGCTCACCGACTACATCCCGGGGCCGGACATGGGCACCAGCGAGACGTCCATGGCCTTCGTGCACGACGAGATCGGCCGGGCCGTGGGCCTGCCCGCCGTGCTCGGTGGCATCCCGCTGGACGAACTCGGCGCCACCGGCTACGGGCTGGCGGTCTGCGCCGAGGTGCTCAGCGAGACCAGGGTGGTGGGGCTGGCCGGCGCGCGCGTCGTGATCCAGGGGTTCGGCGCGGTGGGCAGCCACGCCGCGCGCTTCCTGGCCGACCGCGGCGCGACGATCATCGCCGTCTCCGACATCAGGGGCGGAACCTGGAACCCCGAAGGCCTGGACATCGCGGCCCTGGGAGCGTACAAGCGGGCAGCCGACTCGGTGGCTGGCTTTGCCGGCGGCAGCATGATGCCCCGGGACGACGTCCTGGGCCTGGACTGCGAGATCCTCGTGCCCGCCGCCCAGCCCGACGTGGTGACCACCGCCAACGCCGGGAAGATCTCGGCCCGGGTGGTACTCGAAGGAGCCAACATCCCGGTTACCGGCCAGGCTGAGGCCGAACTGGCCGGGCGTGGCGTGCTGTGCATCCCGGACGTGGTCGCGAACGCGGGCGGTGTCATCTGCGGCGCGGCCGAGTACCGCGGCGCGGGGCGCACGGAGGCGTTCGCGGAGATAGCGCAGAAGATCCGCGACACCACCGCCGAACTGGTCGACCGGACCCGGCGCGAGGCGCCCGGGGTGGGTCCGACCCCACGCGAGATTGCCGAGCAGATGGCCGGCGAGCGGCTGCGCAAGGCGCTCGCCCTGCGGCGCAGTTTCTGAGTTTGATTTTCCTCAGCCGATAATGATGCCATCCTTTTTTGCCGTTTGCGGGCCGGACCCTGACCATTAGTGCTGGCCCGGGAGCCCAATAGCGGCGTGGCTCTTATAGAGCGGTAGGACCAACGGCCCTACAGCGCCGACCGACGGCCCTGGCGCGATAAATGCCCCAGGGAGTACTAGATGGAATATAAGGACAATTAGCGGGATGTTTCCGCCGCCCGACGTGAAGGTCCCGCGCTTCCGTAAGGAGGTAGCGACAATGGCAATGCCAAGCCCGGCTCCCAAAGAGCCCGTGCGGCTCGTTCACTCGGGTGACGAGCCCGCCACCGGGGCGCTCGCCAGCGACCCGGGCATGGTGGGGCTACCCAGCTTCATCGTCGGTACGGTGGCTCTGGGGCTGGCGTCCATCGGCGTGCTGCCCAGCGCTCCTACCACGGCGGTCCTGCCGATCGTGCTGACCGCCACCTCGATCGGCCTGCTGCTGGCCACGATCTGGTCGCTGGTTGCCAAGGAGAACGCGGCCGCCGGGATCTACGGCGTCTTCAGCGGTTTCTTCCTCAGCTACGCCGCGCTCCAGGTGGGCCTGCTCCACGGCTGGTTCGGGATTGGGCTGACCTCGATCATCGCTACCCAGAAGCTCTTCCTGATCTCCTGGCTGGTCGTGGTCACGATGCTGATCCTGGCGACGCTGCGGCTGCCGGTCATTTTCACCGCGCTGTTCGTGCTGGTGGACCTCACCCTGCTGTTCAGCCTGCTGCAGGTCATCCAGAACTCCACGGCCATGGCGAAGGCCACCGGATGGACCGCGCTCGCGGTCGCAGCCGTCGGCATCTACCTGTTCGTCAGCTCGAGCTTCCGTGACACGGGGGGAAAGGAGCTGCCGACCGGGAAACCCGTCCTGCACACCTGACACCAACCCAGCTACCGCCCGCGCCAGCAGAGGATGGCGCGGGCGGCTCGCTGGAATACCACCGGGCACCACACGGCCAGGCCACCGCTCGTCAGGCCGCCGGCCGGAGGTCAGCGACGCAGGATGCCGCGGAGGTGCGGCACGGACCATCGCCGGTCGAACAGCGTCGGATCGCCGCGGTCCTCGGCGCGAAGGTGGTCGATCAAGGTCACATAGTCGGCGAGGTCGAGCGTCCTGATCAGGGTGAGCAGGTCGAGGGCCTCGCCGGTGGCGGGCGTGACGGGTGCGATGAGCCGGTCGTAGAGCTCCAGGACCTGCTGGATCATGGCGAGGTGGCGCGGCCCAGGCTCGACGGAGGGGAAATTCGTCGCGGCGAAGTCCTCGGTGAAGACGATCGGCTCGACCGCCAGGGCGCGCGCCCCGTAGTGCTGGGCGAGATGGATGAGCAGCTCGACGTCGAAGGTCTCGTTGAAGGACGTCATCTGCCGGATGGCCGGGCTGAGCGCGGCCGCGCTGAAGGCCTTGAAGCCGGCCTGGGTGTCGAGCACATGGGCCAGGGGCGGGATGAGCATGGCCCGGACGAAATGCCGGAACAGAATGATGATCTTGTCCGGCTTGTCGCCGGTGCTGTGCGGCTCGGTGACCGGCCCGTCGGCCCGGACCAGCACCGCCCCGTCGATCCCGTAACGCTGGCCGAGCGCGCCGATCACCTCGTCACCGGACACCACCGGCGCGGCCAGCGAGCCGAGCTGGGCCAGGTTCGCGGACAGGTCGGCGTCGGTGTAGCAGACCACGTGCTGGCCGCCGCCGGCCGCGCCCGCCGGGCCGGCTCCGGCCGCGGCGGCCAGCCCGGCCAGTATCGATCCGCCCTTGCGGGATTGCCCGGTCGAGGTCAGCCGGTCGAACGCGGGGCTGATCGGGGTGTCACCCTCGATCAGCTGGGCCAGCCTGAGCACCGTGACGCTGCGATGGCCTTCTGCCGGGTAGCCCTCGGCCGCCGCGATGTCCGTCATGAGATCGGCGCTCGAGGGCTGGTCCGGGCATCCGTCGTCACACGCGATGATGCTCCACGTGACGCCGGGCAGGCCGCTGGTCAGCCAGTCGAGCTGGCGGACTTTGGCGCGGACGAAGTCTTCCCCGTGGGGATGTGCGTCGCGGGAGACCATGCGGCCGGTCTCGCCGTACATCGCCCACACCACGGTCAGGTGGATGGGCCCGCTGAGCCCGCCCAGCCGCCGCCGCGAGCGGGCCGCGGCGATCGCCTCGGCCGCCACCGCCGGGCCGTGGCTGTCCGCGGCGTGCGCCGCCTCGGTGCGGCCCTCGGCCAGGGCGGAGGCCACGTCGAGCACCGCCTGGTTCTGCTCAGGGTCGGTGAGGTCACGCGCAGGCACCAATGCCTTGTCCATAGCCTGAGGATGCCAGGGCGACCGGCTCCCGCGCCCCGGGATCAGCCGCGAGCCGGCCAATCCCGGGTACCAAAGCCAGAATTGCCGCTGCGCTGCATTCCCACTCCGTACTAGATTCCGGACAACCGGCCTCTAATCAGCGAAGGCGAGGCGACCACGGTGCCTGAGGACCCGCCCCCGGCCACACCCACAAGCCCAGATTCCGGCTCCAGCCGCGGCGCGGCCGCGATGAGAGATGGCACCCGCCTGGCCGGCACCATCGCCGGGCACCTCACGAATCAGGCGCGCCAGACCGCCAGCGCCGCGCGCGCAGGACGGGTCGCCGGCGACGGCGACGCGCCAGGGGTGCTTGACCTGACGCCCATCCGCGAACTGCTGGCTGAGCTGCTGGATGAGCTTGGGAAGCTGCGCTTCCGGGACCGGATCGCCATGGCCCTGCGGCAGGCGGCCGACATCATCGATCCGCCCCCCGGGGGCTGAGCGCCCTGACCGCCACCGTCAGGGACCTCACTCCCCAGGAGTGAAACGCGCGTCACCCCCCAGGATGGGTGATGACAGCGAACCCGGACGTCAGGCAGGCTGGCAGCACGCTTACCTCAAGCGGACGCCATGTCGTAGCCGTATAGACGCTGGGAACTCACTCAGGTGCAATCGCAGACGTACGAGATCACTTTCGCTGGGGACGTGCATCTCGTGGCACCGCCACCCGCGTTATAGGCGGTCCCTGCCTTGATCACTGTCCAGCACGGCCGCGCGTTCTTGTCCCGCTGGGTACCGGGGCTGCGGGCGCTCGCGTCGTATCGCCGGCCGTGGCTGATGAAGGATGTCATCGCCGGGGTCGTGCTCACTACCCTGCTGGTTCCCCAGGGCATGGCGTATGCGGAACTGGCCGGGCTGCCGCCGATCACCGGCCTGTACACCTCGATCATGTGCCTGCTCGGCTACGCGGTGTTCGGTCCGTCGCGGATCCTGGTGCTGGGCCCGGATTCTTCGCTGGGCCCGATGATCGCGGCGACCATCCTGCCGCTGATCGCGGCCAAGGGGGACGCCAAGCGCGCGGTCGAGCTCGCGTCCCTGCTCGCGCTCATGGTCGGGGCGATCATGATCCTCGCGGCCGTGGTCAAGCTCGGCTTCATCGCCGACCTGATCTCCAAGCCCACGATGATCGGCTACATGAACGGCCTGGCGCTGACGATCTTGATCGGGCAGCTGCCCAAGCTGTTCGGGTTCAAGATCGAGGGAAACGGCCTGATCGCCGAGTTCACCGGCTTCGCCGCGGGCCTGGCCAGGGGGGAAGCCGTCCCCGCCGCGGCCGCCGTGGGGATCGTTGGCGTCGCGGCGATCCTGGTGCTGCAGCGCTGGCTGCCCAAGGTCCCGGCGGTGCTGATCATGGTCGTGCTGGCCATCGCGGCGGCCACCGTGTTCAGCCTGGCCGACCATGGGGTCAGCCTGGTCGGGGTGCTGCCCAAGGGCTTCCCGCCGCTGACCATCCCGCCCGTTCACCTGGCCGATCTGGCCCCGCTGTTCGGCGGGGCGCTCGGCATCGCCCTGGTCTCGCTGGCCGACACGATCTCCACCGCGTCGGCGTTCGCCGCCCGCACCGGGCAGGAAGTCAACGGCAACGGCGAGATGATCGGGATCGGCGCGGCCAACCTGGCCGCCGGCCTGTTCCAGGGATTCCCGGTCAGCACCAGCGGCTCGCGCACCGCGGTGGCGGAACGGTCTGGCGCAAAGACCCAGCTCACCGGGGTGGTCGGCGCGGCCCTGATCATCCTCATGATCGTGTTCGTCCCGGGGCTGTTCCGGAACCTGCCCCAGCCCGCGCTGGCCGCGGTGGTCATCACCGCCTCGCTGTCCCTAGCTGACCTGCCCGGCAGCCTGCGGCTGTGGCGCCAGCGCAAGACCGAGTTCGCCCTGATGGCCGCGGCGTTCCTGGGGGTCGCGCTGCTCGGCGTGCTGCCGGGGATCGCCATCGCCGTCGCGCTGTCCATCCTGAACGTGTTCCGCCGGGCCTGGCGGCCGTATGAGACCGTGCTCGGCCGGGTGGGTGGGCTGGAGGGCTACCACGATGTCCACTCCTACCCGCAGGCTGAACACCTGCCGGGGCTGGTGATTTACCGCTTCGACGGCCCGCTGTTCTTCGCCAACGCCAAGACGTTCCGCGACCACATCCGCCGCCTGGCCGACGCCAGCCCGCGACCGGAATGGATCCTCATCGCCGCCGAGCCCATCACCGACGTAGACACAACCGCCTCCGACATCCTCGAGGACCTCGACGAGGCCCTCAACGCCGACGGCGTCAGCCTGGTCTTCGCCGAACTCAAAGACCCGGTCCGCCGAAAAATCGAACGCTACGGCCTCACCCGCACCATCAACCCGGAGCACTTCTACCCGACGGTCGGTACGGCCATCGCCGCCTTCCGGGACCGCAGCAACACGCAGTGGACCGCCGACGGCCAGTCCCCCGCAGGCCAGGACGGCACCGCCGACGGTGCGGCCCAGCGCGACATTCCATCAGCACCGCCCGCCGGATAGCACCAGGAGTGGCTTCCCGGCCCATCCGCGTACCCCACCGGCTGATGGGCCGGTGGAGTTCGCACCTTGGATGGGTGCCGCCCCGGCCGGACCGCTGGCCCGGTCAGGCGATCGACGGCGCGGGCGCGGCCCGGAACGAGGCCAGCCGCCGCAGTGTGGGCCAGTCGAGGTCAGGCTGGGCGGGCCGGACCCCCGGCCGGTCCCTGGGCACCCGGACGCGCAGCGCCCGGGGCTGGACGGCGCAGCGCACCGGGGTGGGCATCATGACCGTTTCCCCGTCGATGCCGACCGGGATCTCAGGCCCATCGGCAGCCACCACGACCTCGTCGGCGGCCAGCGTGGCCAGGCCGTGGCCGCGCTGGCCGCGCAGCAGCTCGACGGCCTGGCGCGTGTTGTTCACCGTCACCGCGACCACGCCCAGCGTCCCGCTGTCCAGCCGGGTGCGGCGGCCCAGCCCGGCGATGTCGCCCATCTCGTACGGGCCGTTGCTCACCAGCAGCGCCTGCGGCCCGGAGACCGTGACCTCACCGGCCTGGGCGGTCAGCTTGGCCCCACGGTGGCCGCTGAGCAGGTCGGGCAGCACCTGCAGCGTGGTGCCCCGCTTGTCGTCCCGGTAGGCGGGGCTCTCCACCACTTCGGCGTAAGCGCCGAACGAGGCATTGTTCACGAACGTGCGCCCGCCGATGATGCCCAGATCGATCCGCTGTTCCACGCCATCGCTGGTGAGGCCGTCCAGGCACGCGGCCGGATCGTCCCGGTCCAGCCCGAGATCCATCGCAAAGTGGTTGCGGGTGCCCGCGCTGATCACCAGAAACGGCAGATCGTGCTCGGCCGCGATCCCGGCCACCAGCGCCTGCGTCCCGTCGCCTCCGGCCACTCCCAGCAGGTCGGCCCCGGCGGCGACCGCCCGCCGGGCCAGATCGGCCACATCCACGATGCCCGGGCCTTCGAGCAGCGCCACCTCGGCCCCCAGCGCTTCGGCCTTGTCCTTCAGCCCGAATTTCGCGACCTTCCCGCCTCCTGACCTGGGATTCATGATCAGGAACGGGCGCTGGGGCGGCGCGACCTCGCGGAACGGCATACCTGAGCCGGGGGTGGCGGGGGTCAGGGCCAGCCGGGCGGCCCCGGCCGCCAGCACCAGCAGCACGACCGACACGACGGCGACCCAGATGAGGTTGTGCAGGGCAAATACCACCAGCACCGCGACCGGCACCAGGACGACCACGCCGAACGCCAGCCAGCGGACCAGGCCCCGGTGGGCGAGGAACCAGTACCCGCCCGCCACTATCAGGCACGCAGCGATCGCCCCGATGGCCACCATGGCCAGGCTGGCCAGGCCCGCGAAGCCGATCAGAACCGCCGCCGAGGCGAATACCAGCACGAAAGCCGATCGGGCCAGCCAGCGAGCGCTCATGATTTTCCCCTGTCAGCGTCGGCGATTCCCCTGACTTTCCCCGCGCCGTGGCGCACCCGCATCCTCCATCGGGAGTGAATCCAGCTCAACCACCTGGCCACTGAACGCCCGGCGGCTGGCCACGCAGTGCTCGCCGACCGGTACCAGACGGCTCAGCGCAGCTGGGCCAGCAGCTCGGCGTAGGCGTTGACGTAGCGGGTCACGTCCGCGCGGGTGACGGGGATGGAGACGGTGGGGCCGGCGCCAGGGAGGGCTTCCCAGATACCCCGGTTGGCGAGCCAGATCCGGATCAGGCGGGTCAGCTGGCCGTCGGCGAGCGCGTGGGCTTGCGCTCCGGTGCGGGGCATGGGCCCATACCACTGCCCGGTTCGGGGCCCGAACCGGATTGCCGTCCATGGCAATCCGGCCGCGGCGATGGCTTGCCCGATCCCGTCGGCGAGCTCGCCGCCCAGGGCGGTGGTGTGCTGGTAGGCCTCTGGGAGGAGTACCTGGGTCAGCGCCGCCCTGGCCGCCGCCGCGCACAGCGGGTTGCCGAACAGCGTGCCGCCCGTCGCGACGTTGCGCGCCACGTCCAGCTGATCGCCCAGCTCGGCCGTCACCCCGTAAGCACCGAGTGGCAGCCCGCCGGCCACCGCCTTGCCGATCGTGACCACGTCGGGCTCCAGCTGCCACATTCCGGTCGCCCCGCCAGGCCCCACCACATGGGTGTGGGTCTCATCGATGGCCAGCACGGTGCCGTGCTGGCGGGTCAGCTCCCGCAGCGCCTCGTGCCAGCCCGGCTCGGGCAGCAGCAGGTGAATGCCATTGGTCATCGCCGGCTCGGTCAGCACCAGCGCCACATCCCCCGGCTCGAGCGCCGTCCGCAGCGTGCTTGGGTCGTTGAACTGGGCGATCCGCACCCGGCCGGTAATCCCCCTGGACAAGCCGCGCTGCACCGTCCTGGCCTGGCCATCGGCCAGGTCCACCAGGCCCTCCTCGAAATGGCCGTGATAGTGCCCCTCGAACAGCACCACGACCTCACGCCCGGTTACCGCGCGGGCCAGCCGGATGGCCTCGGTGTTGGCCTGGGTGGCTGACAGCGTGAACTGCCAGTGCTGCAGCGGGTAGCGGCGGGCGAGTTCCTCGGCCACCTCCACCGAGGCTTCCGTCGGCAGCAAGAACTGGGTCGAGCGCGCCGCCTGCGCCACCACCGCGGCCACGATCGCCGGGTTGGCATGCCCGCAGAACATCGCCATGTCCGACGCGTTGAAGTCCACGTAGGTGAACCCGTCCAGATCCGTGAATCCGGCCCCCTGGCCGTGGTCGATATAGACCGGCTGCTCATACTCGGAGGCCATCCAGGCCATCGGCGTGCCGTTGGGCATGTGGGCCCGCGCACGGCTGAGCATGGCCAGCGACCGCGGCCGGTCACGCCGGAACCGCGCCATCTCCTGGGCATGCAGCTCACTGATCCTGGCCCGGTCCACATCCCCCGTGATCACACCACGATGCTAGAACGGCGCCCCGCCCACGGCACCCTCGGCCGGCCCGTATGCCCGCTGGGCACCGTGTCCTGGTGCGCCGCACGGCCGCAAAAAGCGACGTCGCGTGCGATGATGTGCGTTTGATCGTCCCATTACCCGGATTGAGCTGGCGGACGGTGTGGATGTGAGCCGGGAAGCTGAAGTGGGTTCCGCCAGCGCGGAGGGCGCCGCCGGGTCGGCCGGGGTCGTGCTGCTGACGCTGGCGTCGGCGCAGTTCTTGATGACGCTGGACAGCTCGGTGATGAACGTGTCGATCGCGACCGTCGCCAAGGATGTGGGCACCACGGTGACCGGGATCCAGACCGCGATCACCTTCTACACGCTGGTGATGGCCTCGCTCATGATCACCGGTGGCAAGCTCGGGCAGATCCTGGGGCGTAAGCGGGCCTTCGCCATCGGCTGCGTGGTCTATGGGTGTGGATCACTGACCACCGCCTTGTCGCCGAACCTGGCCGTGCTGATCGTGGGCTGGTCGGTGCTGGAAGGAGTGGGGGCCGCGCTGATCATGCCGGCGATCGTGGCGCTGGTGGCGTCCAACTTCGCCCGCGCGCAGCGGCCCCGCGCCTACGGGCTGGTCGCCTCGGCCGGGGCGATCGCGGTAGCGGCCGGGCCGCTGATCGGCGGCCTGTTCACGACCTATTGGTCGTGGCGGTGGGTTTTCGCCGGGGAAGTGCTGGTCGTGCTCATCATCCTGGCCCTCACCCGCCGCATCGCGGACACCCCGCCCGAGCGGGAAACCCGGCTGGACCTGGTGGGCACCGCGCTGTCCGCGCTGGGCCTGGGGCTGATCGTGTACGGCGTTCTGCGGGCCGGGACCTGGGGTTTCATCCAGCCCAAAGCCGACGCGCCAACGTGGCTGAAGCTGTCCCCGGTGATCTGGCTGATGCTGTCCGGTGGGGTGGTGCTGCGGGTGTTCCTGTGGTGGGAGAACCACCGCCTGCGGCGCGGCCGCGCCGTGCTGGTTGACCCCGCGATGCTGCGCAACCGCACGTTGCAGGGCGGCCTCATCTCGTTCTTGTTCCAGTACCTGCTGCAGGCAGGCCTGTTCTTCGCGGTGCCGCTGTTCCTGTCGGTGGCGCTCGGGCTGTCGGCGGTCGCGACCGGGGTGCGGCTGCTGCCGCTGTCAGTCACCCTGCTGCTGGCCGCCGTGGGCGTACCCAGGCTCTTCCCGAACGCCTCCCCCCGCCGGGTGGTCCAGCTCGGGTTCCTGGCCCTGTTCGCCGGAATCGTGATCATGGTGGCGCTCCTCGACGTTGGCGCCGGGCCAGAGATCGTCACCTGGCCGATGCTGCTGGCCGGCCTGGGCGTCGGTGCGCTGGCCTCTCAGCTGGGCAGCGTCACGGTCTCGGCGGTGCCCGACGAGCAAAGCGGTGAAGTCGGTGGCATCCAGAACACCGTCACCAACCTGGGGGCCTCCATCGGCACCGCCCTGGCCGGCGCGGTGCTCATCTCCGCGCTGACCAGCTCTTTTCTCGCCGGCGTCCAGCACAACGCCGCCATCCCCAAAGACCTCGCCGCCAAGGCGCAGGTAGAGCTGGCTGGGGGCATCCCGTTCCTGTCTGACAAGGACCTCACGACCGCGCTCGACCAGGCCGGCGTGCCCGCCAAGTCCGCCGACGCCATCGTCAGCGAGAATGCCAGCGCCCGCATCGCCGGGCTCCGCTCGTCGCTGTCGGTGCTGGCCATCATCGCGCTGATCGCGCTGTTCACCACCCGCCGGCTCCCCACCCGGCAGCCTGGTCCCAGCCCCGTAACCGAGCCCGCCGACTGACCCAGCTCAGGATCAATCCGGAGCAGCTGCGCGGCCCGGCCACCACGCCTCGATCCGGGTCACCGCGGCGATCGGGGCGGCGGCGACATCACCCCCCGGAAGGGTGCGGGGCAGCTGGGGTACGCCCCGTTCTGAGCCGTGCGCCAGGTCAACCCGGGCCACCGTTGGCTGGCCGGGAACCTCCTGGTGCCGGCGCGGAACCTGGCGCCGCGAGGCGGAAGGCCACCCGCGCGGCGGGGATACGTTCCTGCTCGCGGGCCAGCAGGGCCAGGGCCCGGGCATCGGCCACGGTCGGGTGGCTGCGGTCCACGGCGCGCGGCCACAGCCGGGCGTAGCGGACGGCGGCGACCTCGGCCGCGTACACCAGCGCCTGGCCGATGAGGTAGAGCAGCGCGAACAGGCCGGCCACGGTCGCGAAGCTGCCATAGACCGGCCCGGCCCTGGCCACCAGCCGGGCCAGCAACGGCGCCCCGATGTTGAGCACCACCGCGACCACGGCCGAGCCCAGCAGTGCGCCGGGCCACAGGGCCCGGACCGGTGCGGGCCGCACGATCAGCAGCTTGGCCGCCAGCAGCAGCACGGCGAAGACGACCAGCGTCACCCCAAGCGCCGCCGCCGCCCGTTCCACACCGGGCTGCCCGGCCAGCGCGGTGGCCACCACGGTAAGCACACCGACCGCCAGGCCCGCCAGCAGCAGCGTCACCAGCATCACCAGCACCCGGAGATAGCGGGCGAGGAAGCCGGCCCGGCGGCGGTGCGGGACTCCTGCGATGTGATTCAGGGCCTGGTAGGCGGAGAACACCACACCGGTTCCGGCGAACAGCAGACCGATCAGGCCGACGGCAAATGGGATTGCCGACATCGGCAAGGTGGCCAGCGAGTGCTCGACCGTGGACCGCAGCGCATCCGGCACGACCGCGTCGACGAGCCGCTCACGCAGGTCCGGGCGGCCGGCCAGCACCCGCGACAGCACCGCCACGCCCAGCAGAAGCAGCGGGAAGATGCTCAGGAATCCGTAATAGGTGATGAGCGCCGCTTCCCGCCCGCCCGCATCGTCGCCGTACTTCTTCACCACCGCGTAAGGGAACCCCAGCACGCCATGGCTGCGCTGCAGACGGTCCACCCAGCCGATGACCCGGTTCACCCGGTCGCTCAAGCCCTCCATAGCCATATGCACAGCCTGCCTGGCCCCCCGTGCTGGAAGGGCATCATCCGCCAAGCAGGCGGGGCGCCGCGGCCGGCGCGGCCGGCTTCAGGCGCCGAGGTAGGCGAGGACAGCCAGGACGCGGCGGTGATCGGAGCCGGCCGGCGGGAGTCCGAGCTTGCTGAAGATGTTGCTGATGTGCTTTTCGATGGCGCGCTCGGACACAGCGAGGCGGCCGGCGATGGCGCGGTTGGAACGGCCTTCAGCCATCAGGGCAAGGACGTCGTGCTCGCGGGCGGTGAGCGCGCCCAGGGCATCAGCCTGGCGGCTCGCGTTCAGCAGGCCGGTGACGACCTCCGGGTCGAGAGCGGTGCCCCCGGCCGCGACCCGCGCGATCGCGTCGGTGAACTCCGCGACGTTGGCGACCCGGTCCTTGAGCAGATAGCCGACCCCGCCCGAGCGCGCGGCGAGCAGCTCGGCGGCGTATTTGGTCTCGACGTACTGGGAGAACACCAGGATGCCGACCGCGGGGTGGTCGCGGCTGATCGCGACCGCGGCGCGGAGCCCCTCATCGGTGTAGCCGGGCGGCATCCGCACGTCGACCAGCGCGACGTCGGGCTTGCTGGCGGCGACGGCGGCCTGCAGGGCGCCGGCGTCGCCGACCGCCGCCACGACGTCATGCCCGCGGTCGGCGAGGACCTCGGCCAGGCCCGCCCTGATCACGGCGGCGTCCTCGGCGATGACGATGCGCATGCTGGCAGTGTGGCGCGGTCAGGCGTGGGATGGCAGCTCGACGGTGACGACCGTGGGGCCGCCGGCCGGGCTGCTGATGTTCAGGCGGCCGTCCACGGTGCGGACGCGGCCGGCCAGCCCGGCCAGCCCACCGCCGGGGGCCAGGCGGGCGCCGCCGCTGCCGTCATCGCTGACCCTGATCCGGAGCAGCCCAGGGACATGAACGGCTTCGAGGGTCACGTGCCGGGCGCCGCTGTGCCTGGCCGCGTTGGTGAGCAGCTCGGCGGCGGAGAAGTAGGCGATGGTCTCGATCGCGGCCGATGGCCGTTCCGCGATGTCGGTGACCAGCTCGACGGGGAGGGCGCCGCGCGCGGCCAGCGAGGCCAGCGCGTCGGCGAGCCCGTTGTCCAGCACGGGCGGGTGGATACCGCGCGCCAGCACCCGCAGGTCGGCAATCGCCTCGATCACGCCGCGGTGGGCGTCGTCAACGAGCCGGGTGGCGCGGGCCATGTCGGCGGGGGCGGCGGTGCCGAGTTTCTCCTTCGCCAGGCCAAGCTTCATCGCCAGGGCGACGAGCTGCGCCTGCGTGCCGTCATGCAGGTCACGCTCGATGCCGCGCAGCCGCGCGGCGGAGTCGTCCACGGCGCGGGCCCGGGTCTCCCGCAGGGCGCTGACCCGGTCCGCGCGGGAAGGCGGGCCGAGCAGGCTGCGGATGAGCGACCGGTCGGCCTCGGTGACGGCGTGCGTCAGCCACGGCGCCGCGAACAGCAGCGCCGCCCCCAGCAGCACCAGGACGAGCTGGGGATGGGCGAGATTTACCGTACCGATGCCGTCGATCGAGACCAGGGCGTGGAAGTCGCGCGCGACATGAGCGGATCCGCCGGCTGGATAGATGGTGCACCGGCCGCCCGGGCGGCACAGCCTGGAGACGACCACGGGCGTGGGCAGGATCCGCGTCAACAGCGCCCACCAGGCCGGGAAGATCAGGAAGAACAGGCCGCCCAGCCAGCAGATCGCGGCGACGGCCAGGCCGGCCACGGTGAGCGGCAGCTTGAGCACGAGGTAGCCGCGCGCCCGCCAGGCCGCCTTGTCCCGCGCCGCGCCTTGCGCAGCGTCGGGCGGGCGGTCGTCATCCGCCACTGGCCCGGGCACGTGCGGTCCTGGCCGCGGCGGCGGGGGCGGTACGCCCTCGCCGAGCAGCTTCCGGGCCAGACCGCGGCTGGCGTCGCCGAACCTCCGCACGCCCGGCGCGGAAAGGGCGGCCAGCGTGGGTAGCGCCGTGGTCACCGCGAAGACGAACCCGGCGACGGCCAGCGGGACACTGACCAGCACGTACCAGAACTCTGCCCGGGCGCGCCGCGAGAACGGGGCCGTGAGTACCCGCCTGAGCCGCGAAGCGGCCGGCCCGGTCAAGACGTCAGTGCCAGTCCGGCCGACGGCGCCGGGACCGCCCGCGGTAACCGTCCGTCTGTTCATGTCTCGATAGTGCTGCCGCGGGCGGCGCGCGGTCGACCGTGCCAGCCGAGGCAGTCAGGTACGGCTAGCACGAGGGCCGGGCCAGCGGCGGCCGGCCGGACGCCGGTCACGGCTGGTTGCGCCGGTCGGCGGCGGGCAGCCAGTCCAGTCCCGGCCGGAACTCCAGCCACCGCGACGCGAGGCCCGCCGCGGCGAATGCCCCGAGTAGCCGCGGCAGCTGGGGGTGCCGGCCGTCTTGCCGCCACAGCAACGACCACGCGTACAGCGGAACGGGGTCGGCCAGCTGGACCGTCGCAACCCTGGCCGCGAGGTCCGCCGGGAGCAGCGAGAACCCAGCCGGGCTGGCCCGCACCCAGGCGACGAAGTCGGCCAGGCCGGCGTTCGTGCCGTAGGCCCTGCGGCTGATGTCAAATTCGTCCGCGAACCTGGTCAGGAAGTCGAGCCGGTCTCCGGCCGCAGGGAACATCAGCGTGCTGCCGGCCAGGTCGGCGGGCCGCAGCTGGTCACGGCCGGTGAGCACGTGCCCAGCGCCCAGGATCGCATCCAGCGGCTCGAAGCGCACGAGCCGGTGCGCCAGACCAGCGCGGGTCAGCTCGCCGCTGCCATGCACGCGGCCGAGGCCGGCGTCGATCTCGCCGCGGCTGAGCGCAGCCGCGACGGCGGGCAGATCGCGCTCCAGCCCGAGCTCCACTGCCAGGTCAGGCGCCTGGGCGAGCGCCGCCCGGACGGTCCGCATCGGCTGGAACAGGTGACCCCAGACGCCGATGCGCAGCGGGCGGTCCATGCCCGTCACCGCCGCCACGGCGGCATCGGCCACCGCGATCAGCCGCCGCGCCGGATCCAGGAACAGGCGCCCGGCTTCAGTCAGCTCCGCGCCAGCCGCGCCGCGGTCCAGTAGCCGGGTGCCGAGGTCAGCTTCCAGCGCGGCGATCCGCTTGGACAGCGCCCGCTGGCTGACCGACAGCGCCGCCGCGGCCCGCCCGAAATGGCCTTCGTCAGCAACCGCCACGAAGGCCCGCACCCTGGCCAGATCGAGGTCCACAGAATCCCTGCCACTGGTGACAACTCTCAGTTGTCGAACCCGCCTGACGGCTGTTGGATTCCCCGGGCGCGGCCGGCTGGCATGGACCCGTCAGACGGGAGGCACGATGCGGGCACTGATGCCAGCCGCAGGACCGGCGATGGTGGAGTTCGCCGACATGGCGCGGCCACGGCCGCGTCCCGGCGAGGCGCTCATCAAGGTGGAGGCGTTCTCCGTCAACCGCGGTGAGACGTTTCTGCTCGAGAACCCGCCGGCCGGCTGGCGGCCCGGCAAGGATGTCGCGGGCGTGGTGGTCGAGGCGCCCGCTGACGGTGCCGGGCCGCCGGAGGGCAGCCGCGTCGTCGGGCATCCACCCGCCGCGGGCTGGGCCGAGTATGCCGCTGTCCCGGCCTCCGCGCTGGCCGAGCTGCCCGTGCAGATCCCGGCGGTCGACGCCGCTGCGCTGCCGCTGGCCGGCCTCACCGCCCTGCGGCTGCTGCGAGTCGCCGGGAACGTCACCGGCCGGAGGCCGTGGTCATCCGGTACATCGAAGCAGCCCGCGACGGCGACTCCGCCGTGATCCGGGACAGTTTCGCGCCGGGCGCGACCTGGGAGTATCCCGGTGACCTGCCGCTGTCGGGCATTTACCACGGCCCCGATGCGATCATCGGCGAGTTCCTGGCTGGAGCCGGGAACCTGCTGGCCGAGGTGAAGCTCGAACTCGGCGCCGTCGTCGCGGAAGGCGGCGTCGTCGCGGCCGAGTGGGCGGCCACCGGCAGCAGCAAGGACGGCACTCCGTACCGGAACCAGAACATCGGCCTGTTCACCGTGCGGGACGGCAAGATCGTCACCGTGCGCGAGTACACCGACACACGGCACGCCGGCCAGGTTCTGTTCCCCGGATTCGGCTGACCGGCAGCAACCCGCCGCGCGGAGGGCCAGGCGAGCAAGGAGCTGGGATGAAAGCGGTGATCATGACGGCGCCCGCGATGGACGGGAGCGCCACCAGCGTCGCGGACGTCGACGAGCCGCGGCCGGGTCCTGGCCAGGTGACCATCGATGTCGCCTATGCGGGCATCAACTTCATCGACGTCATGGCCCGCAGGGGCGACCCGGGCTACGCCGCCGGCTGGCCGTACCTCCCGGGCCTGGAGGTCGCGGGCACCATCCGTTCGGTGGGCAGCGGCGTGCGCGATCTGCACCCCGGCGAGCGCGTCGGGCGTTCACGCTGGCAGCGGCCGGCGGATAGGCACGGTCGGGCGGCCCGGCAAGATCCCGGCCGCGCTGGCGGCCGGCTGGGACTGCGCGTTCGCGCGGGACGCGGGCCTGGCCGAGGCTGTCCGGCAGGTCGCCCCCGATGGCGTGGACGTCATCCTGGACCCCGTCGGCACGGCCCTGCTAGATGTCGACCTGTCGATCGCGGCACCCGGCGGCCGGGTGGTCCTGTTCGGCAACGCCGCTGGCGGCGCTCAGCCGCTGCTCCCGCCAGCTGAGCGCCTCATCGGGGGGAACGTAGGCGTGCTCGGGTTCAGCATGAGCCGTCTCAGCGCGACGGCCCCGAAGGCGGTCGCCGGCGCCCTGGCGACAGGGCTTGAGATGATCGCCGCCGGGCAGATCCGGCCCGAGCTCACGATCGTCGAGCCGCTCCAGTCGGTGGCCGCGATCCACGACCTGCTCGCCGCGGGCCGCGGCCGCGGCAAATACGTGACCAGCCTGCGCGGCTGACGCGAGCCGGCTGCCACGGCCGGGACCCTGCTGCGCCGCTCGGGTCCCCGGCCAGTTCCCGCTCCGGCTGGGCCGGGGAGGCAGGCCCGGGGGGGCCGGTGGTGCCCGCGTCCCGGTAGTGTGCGGGGGTGCCGCTGCTGGTGGTGTTCGCCGGGCTGCCCGGTTCGGGGAAGTCCGTGCTGGCCCGCGGGGTCGCTGACGCGATCGGCGCGACGTACCTGCGCATCGACACCATCGAATCGGCTATCGCCGTCACGCTCATGCCCTACCGGGACAACCCGGTGGGTTATGTCGTGGCCGAGCGGGTCGCCGCCGACCAGCTCTCCGCCGGACGGGACGTGGTAGCCGATGCAGTGAACGGCGTGGCCGCCGCGCGGGCCGGGTGGATGACGCTCGCCGCAGCCAGCGGTGCGGCGCTGCGGTTCGTGGAGGTGCGCTGCAGCGATGTCGCCGAGCATCGCCGCCGCGTGACGGCACGGCAGCCAGAGATGCCCGGTCAGGGCGTGCCAACCTGGGAGCAGGTGCGGCAGCGGCGCTACGAGCCCTGGCCCGCCGAGCTGTCTGGCCGGCTCGTCATCGACAACATCGGTGACGCGGCGCGGCATGTCGCGCACATCGTCACCGAACTGGCGCCGTGACGGCGGAACGGGATGTTGTGGCGCAGCTGACGGTGACACGATGGAGGCTGGCCACTCCAGGCTACGAGAGGCAGTCATCCGGTGCGTCCTGACATCAGACCTGGCGGCATCTTCCCTGACTACGCTCTCCCGGACCACACCAGCAAGGTGCGCAGGCTCAGCGAGCTTCAGGGCCGCGATCCCATGATCCTCACCCTGGCGCGCGGCAACTACTGCCCCAAAGAACACCGCCAGCATCTCGAGCTGGCGGCCAACTACCCGAAGATTGCGGTGGCTTACACCCAGGTCGCCACCATCGCCACCATCGCCACCGACGACCATCACACCCTGCAGGAATTCCGCGCGTCGGTGGGTGCCCAGTGGACCTTCCTGTCCGATCCCGGCCGGACCGTCCAGCACGACCTGGACATCCAGGAGTACACCGATCCCGAGCACAACCCCATGATCCCGCACACGCTGGTGCTCAAGCCGGGGCTGGTCATTCACAGCGTCTATAACGGCTACTGGTTCTGGGGCCGCCCGTCGTTCTACGACCTGTGGCATGACCTGCGCGCCGCCACCAGCGAGATCCGCCCGGACTGGGATCTGAGCACCCCGGGGCTACGGGAAGCCTGGGACGCGGGCGACTTTTCGTACTTTCACGGCTGGGACCGGCGGTCCCCCGGATCGATGCCGTCATCGTATGACGACAGCGGCGAAGGGCGACGACAGTGACCACGCCGGTATGCGAGCTGCTCGGGATCGAGCAACCAATCGTCCAGGCGCCGATGGCTGCGATTCCCCGCCTGGCCGCGGCGGTCTCGAATGCCGGCGCGCTCGGCATGGTCACGCTCACCTGGTCGGCAGACGCCGGGGCAGTCGTTCGTGAAACGGCCGCGCTGACCGCGCGGCCGTTCGGCGGCAACCTCGTTCTGACTGAAGATCACCATCGCCGCCTCGACCAGGCCCTCGAGGCAGGCCTGCGGATCGTCTCGTTCATGTGGGGGGATCCCAGCGGCTACATCGGGGCGGTGCACGACGCCGGCGGGATTGTGCTGCTCACGGTCGGCAGCGCCGAGGAGGCACGCCGGGCCGTGGCGTCCGGCGTGGACGTGATCGTCGCGCAGGGCTGGGAGGCCGGCGGGCACGTGTGGAGCACGGTCGCGACGCTGCCGCTGGTGCCGGCCGTGGTGGACGCGGTGACGCCGGTGCCGGTGATCGCGGCGGGCGGGATCGGTGACGCTCCCGGCGTCGCCGCGGTGCTCGCCCTGGGCGCCCAGGCCGCGTGGCTGGGCACGCGGTTCCTGCTGGCCGAGGAGATGCCGATCCACGAGGACTACCGGCGCCGGCTGATAGCCGCGGCCGAGACCGATCCGCAGCGGTACGCCAACCTGTACTCGGTCGGGTGGCCCGACTCTCCGCACCGCGCGCTCCGCAACTCAACCGCCGACACGTGGCAGGCCGCGGGCCGCCCCCCGCTCGGGCAGCGGCCAGGACAGGGCGAAGTGATCGCGCACTTCGCCTCCGGCGAATCAATCGTCCGTTACGAGCCAGCGCCACCGATGGCCGGGACGACCGGTGAGATCGAGGCGCTCTCGATGTGGGCCGGGCAGAGCGTCGCACTCGCGCGACAGCCGCAGTCGGCGGCGGACATCGTGACCGAGCTGACCTCCCGCCTGTGAGGCGCCTGACTGCAGTCCTGACCGGCCCGGCGGCCTGAGCGGTGCCTGCCCGGCCAGCGGTGTTCCGGCGGCTGGGTCAGGTCCGGCCGGGGGAGGTCTTGGGCTGGATACCTTGCTCCCGTAGCGTTGTCCCACTGGACCAGTAGCGTAGTGACACCGGGAGCAGGCATGACGCAGAGCCCGTCTTATCAGGTAACCGACCCGGCGACCGGCGAGGTGACCGAGACCTTCCCCTTCGCCACGGACGCCGAGGTCGCGGAGGCGCTCGCCGCCGCGACCGAGGCGTTCGCGGCCTGGCGGCTGCGCCCGGTCGCCGAGCGCGCCGCGATAGTGAAGCGGATCGCCGAACTGTTCACCGAGCGCGCCGCCGACCTGGCCGCGCTGATCACCAAGGAAATGGGAAAGCGGCCGGCGCAGGCCGTCGGTGAGGCCGAGTTCTGCACCGACATCTTCAGCTACTACGCGGACAACGGCCCCGCGCTCATCGCCGACAAGCCACTGCCCGGCCATGACACCGCGCGCGTCGAGTACCGGCCCGTCGGCCCGGTACTCGGCGTGATGCCGTGGAACTACCCGTATTACCAGGTGGCCAGGTTCGCCGCGCCCAACCTGATCGTCGGCAACCCCGTCATACTCAAGCACGCGGAGAACTGCCCGACCTCGGCCCTGGCGATCGCGCAGATCATGAAGGACGCGGGCGTGCCGGGCGGGGTGTACGTCAACCTCTTCGCGACCCACGAGCAGGTCGCCGAGATGATCGCCGACCCGCGGCTGCGCGGCGTGTCGCTGACCGGCTCCGAGCGGGCTGGCACCGTGGTCGCCCAGACGGCTGGCCGCAACCTGAAGAAGGTCGTCCTTGAGCTGGGCGGTTCCGACCCGTACATCGTCCTCGACACCGACGACGTCGAGGGCGCAGCCAAGACCGCCTGGGTCACCCGGATGGAAAACGTCGGCCAGGCCTGCAACTCCAACAAGCGGATGATCGTCATGGACGACATCTACGACGGCTTCGTGGCCGCCCTGGTCAAGCGGGCCACCGGCATGTCGCCGCGCCAGCCGGGCGATGACTCGCCGCGCTCCTACAGCCCGATGGTCTCCCGCAGGGCAGCGGAAAACCTCCTCGCCCAGGTGCAGGACGCGGTGTCGAAGGGCGCCACACTGCACGTCGGCGGCACGCTCGACGACGGTAAGGGCGCTTACTTCGCCCCGGCCGTGCTCACCGGCGTGACCCCGGAAATGCGGGCCTACCGTGAGGAGCTGTTCGGTCCGGTCGCCGTGGTCTACAAGGTCAGCACCGACGACGAGGCGGTCGAGCTCGCCAACGTGGTGGACTTCGGCCTTGGCGGCGCGGTCTGGTCGACCGACGAGGACCGGGCGATCGCGGTCGCCGAGCAGCTGGAGGTGGGCATGGCCAACGTGAACACCCCGGCGGGCGAGGGTGCGGACCTGCCGTTCGGCGGCACCAAGCGCTCCGGCTTCGGCCGCGAGCTAGGCCCCCTCGGCATCGACGAATTCGTCAACAAGCGCCTCTTCTACGTCGAGAAGTAGCGCTCGGCGGGCAGCGCCCTCGGTCCTCATCCGCCACCGCCGCGGCGCTGGGGATAGCCGGGATGCGGGGCTCGGGCTATCCCCAGGTCCAGGTGTCACCCAGCACCCCGCCGTCGGGGGCGCCCCCGCCGAACAGCACCACGGTGCCAGTGGCCGCGCTGTAGGCCATCGGTGGGCCACTCCGGGCGGATGGGTGGGCCGCGGGGTACTGCTTCGCCCAGGTCGCGCCGTCCCAGGTCCAGGTGTCAGCGAGGTAGTAGGGGGTGTTGCGGGAATTGAAACCGCCGAACAGCACCACGGTGCCGGTGGCCGCGTCATAGGCCATCCCCGCACTCTGCCGGGCGCGCGGGCTGGTCGCCGGGTGCTGCTGCGTCCAGGTCGCGCCGTCCCAGGTCCAGGTGTCGCGGAAGTTCGCGCCGTCGGGGTGCTCGCCACCGAACAGCACCACGCTGCCGGTGGCCGCGTCGTAGGCCGCCGCCGGATACCCCCGGATGAGCGGGCTGGCCGCTGGGTGCTGCTGCGTCCAGGTCGTGCCGTTCCAGGTCCAGGTGTCGCCGAGCAGGCTGCTGCTGCCAAACCCACCGAACAGCACCACGGTGCCGGTGGCCGCGTCATAGGCCACCGCCGCGCCTTGCCGGGCGGGCGGGCTGGTCGCCGGATGGTGCTGCGTCCAGGTCGTGCCGTTCCAGGTCCAGGTGTCGCCGAGCAGGCTGCTGCTGCCAAGACCACCGAACAGCACCACGGTGCCGGTGGCGGCGTCATAGGCCATCGCCGCGCCCACCCGGCTGGGCGGGCTGATCGCCGGGTGCTGCTGCGTCCAGGTCGTGCCGTTCCAGGTCCAGGTGTCGCTGACATCCCCGCTGCCGCCGAACAGCACCACGGTGCCGGTGGCCGCGTCATAGGCCAACGCCGCTTCTTCTCGGCCGGGCGGGCTGGACGCCGGATGCTGCCGGGTCCAGGTCGCGGCCGCGGCGGAACTCGCCTGCACCACAGGCGGGACGGTCCCCAGGACGGCACTCGCGGCCAGGGCCGTCACCCCGGCGGTCAGGATCCGGCGCAGCTTCATGCTGGCCTCCATCAATCACAGGTGAACGGCTGCCACCCACCCAGCTGCGGTGGTGGTGATGGAGCAGAGTGGACCACGCGCAAACACCACCCTAGACAAGGAGAAACCCTCGCGCGCTGACCACGCAACCCCCGGGGATCTTCGGGGGTGCGTGGCCCGGGGCGGCTGGACCTGTCCGGGTCGGTTGAGCGCGAAGAGTGTCGGGCTGAAAGGGATCCGTGGTGATTCCCGCCGTCCACTCCTGCCCCGCCGGCCACAAGACGTCCTGACCGTGCGCTGCCGCGCGCTCAGCCCTGGCTTTCCGCGCGCGGGGGGTGCACCTGCAGCAGGCGGCGGACGGCCGCTCGGGCCAGCATCAGGGCAATGATCAGCCCGGTCACCGAGAAGAAGCCACCGAGGCTGACCCGGTTGCCGAAGACGAGGTCGACCACCTCCAGAACGAGAAACTTGCTCCCGAACAGGACGGCCCAGAGCATGACTGCAGCTACTGCTTTGCCGGCCGGTGTCGCAGCCTTGCGGAAGCGCGCCTTGACCCGGTTCTTGGCCGCCACGACGATCTCCAGAACCCCCTTCAGCAAGACGGCGGTCAATAGGGAGAGGGTGAAGGTCTCGCTCAGCACCGTGGGCAGATATTCGATGAACAGGTTGAGCACTACCACGTAGACAAAGACATCAACCACCGCCGCCGCGACGCGCGGCTCCAGCTTGGGCGCGGCCTCCCCGTCCTGGTCGGACACGTGATCACTCTAGGCGGTCGCTGTCCCAGAAGACTCGCGGCGGACGCGACGCGCACCTGGGGTGCTGGCCCTGGTTTCGCTGCTGGCCCTTGTGCCGGGTGCTTGTTTACCGGCATCGTCTGGCTAGGCGGGAGATGGCTGGGCTGCTAAAGCCAGATCCGTCGCCTGGCGAGGTGAGATGTGGTCATTGATCTGGTCCTTCTCGGCCTGGGAATCGCCCTGCAACCGTTCCGGCTGTCGGCGTTCATCTTGATCCTCAGCACGAAAGGCGGCACCAGGAACGGGCTGGGCTTCATCGTCGGCTGGCTGGCCTGCCTGGTACTGGTGATCGCCGCGGTCGTTTTGATCACTGGCGGCAGGCCGGCCCGCGTCCATACCCTTCCGGCCGACGTGGTGCAGATCGCCAGGCTTGCCCTGGGCGTCACGCTGATCGTGATCGGGGCTATGCAATGGCGTAGACGGGGCGGCCGCCCCCGAAGCCTCGAGGTGCTGCTGACCAGGCTCGACACCATGTCACCATGGACCGCGGCGGTGCTGGCTGCGATCGTGCAGCCGTGGACGCTGGTGGCGGCCGCTGCGATCACCGTGGCCCAGGCCAGGCTCTCCGGCGCGGCGGGCTACGTCGCGCTGGCCTCGTTCTGCCTGCTGTCAGCGTCCAGCTTCGTGGTGCTGGAACTGTACTGCGTGCGCACACCCGCGGCGGCAGGCACCCAGCTGGCGGCGCTGCGGACCTGGCTGGACGCGCATGGGAACCAGGTGATCATCGTCGTCTGCGCGGTGCTGGGACTGTGGCTGACCGCCCAGAGCAGCTACACCCTCGCAACCTACTGAGGGGGGCATTACTTCGGCACTGAGCAAGCTCGGCGAAGAGCAGCGGCTCCCCAGGGCGCACTTTCCGTGATCCGCTGGCCTTGACATGCTGGGGGCGCTGGAGCACAGGCTCTATGGCCGGGCAGGCGTGGCAGGGGGGGTAACGGTGAGTGGCATGTCGCAGCATCCGGCGGTGCACGTTCGGGATGGAGCCGTGCGCGGCAAGGCCGAATCGGGGGTGTGGGCGTTTCTGGGCATCCCCTACGCGGCGTCCCCGTTCGGCATGAACCGGATGCGGCCGCCTCAGCCCGCCCAGCCGTGGGACGGCGAACGCGACGCGACCACGTACGGGCCGACGGTGCCAAAGGGCGACTACCCGCCGCAGTACGCGCGGCTGTTCCCGGAGGTGGTGATCCCCGGGGCGGAGTGCCTGAACCTCAACGTGTGGACGCCAGATACCAGCGCCTCCCTTCCGGTGCTGGTGTGGATTCACGGCGGCTCGTTCATGAACGGGTCGGGCTCGGTCGGCGCGTACAACGGAGCGGCGTTCGCCCGCGATGGCGTGGTGTGCGTGTCGATCAATTACCGGCTGGCCGCCGAGGGGTTCCTGTTCCTGGATGACGGGATCGCCAACCTCGGGCTGCTCGATCAACTGGCGGCCTTGCGGTGGGTGCAAGCCAACATTCCCGCGTTCGGTGGGGATCCGTCCCGCGTCACCGTCGCTGGTGAGTCGGCCGGGGCTATGAGCGTGCTAACGCTGTTGTCGATGCCCCAGGCGGAGGGCTTGTTTAGCCAGGCGATCGCCCAAAGCGGTGCGGCGGCCCACTCACTCACCCAGGACCAGGCCAACCTGGTGAGTGGCTATCTGGCGAGCACGCTGGCGGTGCCCGCCGACCGGGAGGCGATCAGGGCAGTTCCCCTCGAAAAGCTCGTACAGGCCGCGTCGGACCTCGTGGTGGAGGTGCAGACCGCCCCCGACCCGGCCAAGTGGGGCCCGCTGGCGCTGAGCCTGCTTCCGTTCGCGCCGGCCGTCGATGGCGAGGTCGTGCCGCAGGCACCGCTGACCGCGATCGCCACCGGGCAGGGCGGCGAGGTGCGCCTGCTGATCGGCTCCAACCGCGACGAGGCGCGGCTGTTCTTTGTCGCGCCCGCCACCATCGACCTGATCAACGACGCCGCGCTTGAGGCCGTCGCCAGCGCATATGGGCTGTCAGCGGATTCCCTGGCCGTCTACCGGGCGGCCCGGCCCGGTGCCAGCGCGGGCGACATTCTTGCCGCCGTCATCACCGACTGGTTCTTCGCCATCCCGGCGATCCGGGTCGCCGAAGCGCGCGCCGGCGCAGCGGGCGCCCCTACCTGGATGTACCGCTTCGACCACCCCGCGCCAGAGGACAACCACGGCTTCGGTGCCAGCCATGGGGCCGAGGTCCCCTTCGTGTTCAACACCATCAGCCAGCAAGACCTCCATCCCCTCATCGGCGACACTCCCTCACAGGCCGTTGCCGACAAAACCCACAGGACATGGGTGGACTTCATCACCCACGGCGACCCAGGCTGGCCCGTCTACAACACCACCAGCCGCATCACCGGCCTGCTCGCAGAGCGCGTCACCGCCGCCGCCGACCCAGCCGCCAGCGAACGCGCCTGCTGGGACCAGATCCGGTAGGCGCCAGGGACGCGGCGCCCGCGCGCGAGGTCCGCCGTTCGGAGCGACCGGTCCTGCCCGCCCTACCAGACCGCCACGCCGGCCGACCTGGCTGTCCCGTACGGCCGAATCAGCCGGGGATTGCTACCAGCCGCGTGGACCGCGAAACGGCGATCTCAATGTCCTTCTTCCCGCGCGTGCCTGGGCAGCAGGAATACGAAGATGAACGCGGCTGCCAGCGGGACGAGGCAGACCCACGCGGTGACCCGGAGAGCGTCGGCCGCCGGGTGGTGTTTGAACAGCGCGAAGAAGATGGTGCCGAGAACCGCAACGCCGAGCGAGGTCGACAACTGCTGCGATGCTTCCATGACGCCGGACGCCGATCCGGCTTCGTTCATGCTGACTGCGGCCAGGATGAACTCGATGAGCTGACCGAGCACGGTGCCGACTCCCGCACCGACCAGCAGCAGACCGGGAACGAGGTCCCAGGTCGAGGCGCTATGCACGCCAGTCAGCATCAGGGCGAGCGCGGTGGTACCGGCGGCGATGAACAGGATCCCGATGTGGAGCAGCTGGCGTCCGAGCCGCTTGACGAGCATCCCCGACACGACCATGCCCACTATCATGCCGGCGACCATCGGGGTCAGGGTCAGGCCGGCGTGGATCGGCGACCACCCTTCGCCGAGCTGGCCGTACAGCGACACGCAGAGCAGCAGTCCGCCGAAGGCGCCGAACAGGGACAGCATGACCGCGATGCCGCTGAGATACATCCGGTTGGCAAGCAGGGATGGCTCGATCAAGGCGTTGTGGCTGCGGCGTCGCTCGTAGCGCACAAAGACGTAGAGCAGGACCGCACCGGCCGCGAGGAGCGCGAATGTCCAGGCTGGCCAGCCGTCAGCCTGGCCCTGGATGAGCGGGTAGATGATCGCCACGAGCGCCAGGCCGACGAGCCAGACGCCGCCGACGTCGAGCTTGAGGTTCGGGTGGCTGACCCCGCTCGGCAGCGATCGGATCGCGAACGGAAGCGCGATGAGGCCGATCGGCACGTTGATGAGAAAGACCAGTCGCCAGCCGGCGCTCCAGAGGTTGGCGTCGATCAGTGCACCGGCGAGGATCGGTGCGCCGAGCATGGCCAGACCCGTTGACGGGCCGAACAGGCGGGTTGCCTGACCCAGTTCCTCGTCGTCGAAGACTTCTTTCAGCAGGCCGAAGCCCTGCGGGATCATCAGCGCTCCGAAGGCTCCCTGCAGCGCGCGGAAGGCGATGAGCATGGCGATGTTCTGCGCCACCGCACAGGCGGCCGAGAAGCCGGTGAACCCGAGCAAGCCGAGCAGGAACATCCGGCGACGGCCGAAGATGTCTCCCAGCCGTGCCCCCGCGATCAGCAGGACGGCAAAGGCCAGCGTGTAGGCGGCGCTCAGCCACTGGATCGTGCTGGCACCTCCGCCGAGTTCGCGGCGGATAACGGGGCCCGCGACGTTCACGATGGTGGCGTCGAGCAGATCCATGGTGTTGGCGGCCAGCACCACGGCCGCCACGATCCAGCGCATGCTGTATATCCGCGCTCCGGCGGACGATCTGGTGGCGGTGGCGGTGTCCATGCTGGCCTTCTGGCTAGAGGAGAAGTGAGTCGCGGGAAACACGCATACGGTGTTCGTGGCCAACAACGTTCGTTACGAACACCGTATGTAAAGTACGGTGTTAAGGTCAAGCGTGATCGCCGTGCTGCTGTGCAGAACCTGGAGGCCCACCCCACATGAAGGCATCGAGACGCCCCCGCTCGACTCGTGATCGCCCTGCGAAGGCGCCGCTGAGCGAAGAGGCAATAGTCGACGCCGCCCTCGCGATCCTCAAAGCAGAGGGCCTGGAAGCCGTGTCGATGCGTCGGGTCGCGGCCGCCCTGGATACCGGAGCCGGCTCACTGTACGTCTACGTAGAAGGTCGTGACGGCCTGCTGGAGGCGATGTTCGATCGCATCACCGGGGCGGTCAGGCTGGAAGCGCCCGATCCGTCGCGGTGGCGTCCCCAGCTGCACACCCTCCTGGAGCGGGTGCGAGCGGAGCTCGTCAGGCATCCCGGAATGGCCGCAGCGAC
>Ga0335078_10000426_pt1 | contig 65380 bp, 72 predicted proteins | sample Lox_Sample_32_FD_206711 | JGI IMG/M metagenome (GOLD analysis project Ga0335078, IMG submission 206711) | Soil microbial communities from Loxahatchee National Wildlife Refuge, Florida, United States - Lox_Sample_3.2 | ecosystem: Environmental > Terrestrial > Soil > Wetlands | place: USA...
GCGGACGGCGGGGAGCTCGTCGGCTTGGTTGCGGGCGGTGTAGGCGAATCGTATGGCGTCGATGATTTCGGGATGCTTGTCGTATGTTGTGGCGATTTCCGTGTGGGTGGGGGTGATGGTGGCGTAGGCGCCTTCGCCGTTGTTGGCTTCCCACAGGAAAATGCGGCGGGCGAGGGCTGCCGAGGCCGGGGCGTAGGTGGCGCCGGTGAGGGTGAGGTGATCGGCGGGGGTCCGGGCTGCGCCGGTGTCGATTACTTTCTCGGCTTCGGGGGGGACGCCGCGGACGACGAGGGCCCAGACGGCAGTGCCGGATGCGGCGATGGCTTTGAGGCGGTGCTGGCCGTCGATGAATCTGCCGTCGGAGTCGAAGACGAGGGTGTCGCCGTTGAAGATCCAGTTGCCTTGGGTGAGGTCGCGGGTCTGGGCGGCGATGTTGCGGTCACGCTGGGATCGGCGGACTTTCGGTGCGTCGTCGAGCCATTGGCTGGCGAGGGCGGGGGTTATCCAGGTGAATTCTGCGGTGATGCCGGGGAGTTCGGGGTGGGTGGCCTTGGATGCTGTTAAGCCGTTGGTGAAGGTGACGGGTGCAGGTTTTGTGACCATGGGTGGGCCTTTCTGCTAATTGGGCTGGGGTTTGCGGTGCGCGACAGTATATAAAACATGACTCCGGGTGATGCGGCGGTGCCTGTTCTGGTACAACGGCGGGATGCGGTTAACCAGGCGGGGCCGGAGGTACTGGCGGGAGTTCACGCGTCTGCGTGGTGAGTATGAGGCGCGCGGGTGTACGCCGAGTTATGGTGATCTGATCCGGTTCAGGCAGGCGGCGCGTGAGCTGGCATGGCCGGCGGGACGGCATCGCCGCCCGAAAGGCGGCTAGCAGGGGTGGCTGCATACGCATCGCATACGGCTGTCGGCTGTTAACCGTCCGATAGGTTTCTGAACAGGTACATTCAATCTCGTACCCCCGCTGGCTGGATCCTGGGGAGGGGACTGCGGGATGTCACCGAGCTATGAGCAATGGCAGGAAAAACGGCTGAATGCCAACTATCCGGGGTGGACTGTGACGGTTACCGTTAATGAGGCTGTTGCGGAACGGCCTGGGCAGCGGCTGTCCGCGTCGAACGGGACGGTCCTCCGGGTGATGCTGGATCAGATTCTGGCTGATGATGCATACCGGTCGGTGAACAGCAGGCGGGGGTTCTGAGACTGCCGCGGCGGCGGGCGTTACCCGACACTCAAGGGCTGGGCAAGTCCACCCGCCCCCGCCGCGGCTGCACGCTTGCGCGACTGGTGTGGCTGATGCCGCGTTGGTGCTTGAGTGCGAGGATTCACTCGGCGTAGTCTTGGCCGTCGCTCACTGTTAGGGCGGGCTGGCAGAGGCTCTCGCGGGGGAAGGTTCCGGTTCGTGTTCAACCGTCGACGCAGACGTGACTGGCTTGTCGTACAGCTGGCCGGGCAGCTGGCTGAGAGCCGGGAGCGGGAGGCTGTGCTGCGTGAGCAGAATGAGTGGTTCCGTGCCGCGCTGGGGGATGTGCCTTACGCGTCGGGTGCGTCGGATCTTCAGGCGGTGCGGCGGCCGGGTTCGCCGCTGCATGTGGTTTCGCGGATGCCCTGAACGAATGCGATGACGAGGCGGCGTTCGTCGGCGGTGAGCGGCGGGAGCTCGTCGGGCATGGCGGTGCGGGCTGGTGTGGGCGGGCGGCCGTCGAGGATGGCCTGGATGGATCCGTATTCCCACTGGAGGGCGGTTTCGAGGGCGCGCTGGGTGAGGAGGCGGATGTCTCCGGTGCCGTTGCGGATGGCGCGGATGGCTTCGTAGGAGATGCCGGAGAGTGCGGCAAGGTCGGTCCAGCGGTAGCGGAGTTCGGCGCGGCGGGTGTCCATCAAGGTGGCGAGTCTTTGCCGGCGGTGGTGTTCGATCGGCATTGAGATGTGCCTTCCTGGTGGGGTTGTCGGTATTTGAGACAGGGTAGCGCAAGCGGCTGCCGGCGGCACGTGCCGGTGAATGTTGTGTCGGACACGCCGCCGAACTTGTTGCAACATGCGGAAACTACCGGTAGTCTGTGGTCATGGCGAACAACAGTCCCGCCGCAACCGTGAACGGCAAGGTGATCCTGCGCGGCCGCCTGCGCAAAGGCATGACGCTCCGTGATCTCGACAGCAGATGCCGTGAGCTCGGACGGCCTGTTCACTACTCGTTCCTGTCCAGGATCGAGCGGGGCCTGGGGCAGCCGTCACCGCATCTCCTCCCGGTTCTCGCCGCGGCGATCGGCCTGGAAGTGGATGACCTGTTTACCGAGGACGCCAGGCCGGTGAACGCCGCCTAGCAAAGCATTCGGCCCGCTCCGTGTGGGGCGGAGCGGGCCGCAACCCCCTAGTCAAGGGAGCAACAAATGCAAGTTAAGGATACCAGCCCGGACCTTACAGTCAGCCAGCGCCCGGACCTCCGCCACCTGCATGAGCCGCCCGTGTCTGCTGAGCTCCGTGCGATCGAGGCGGCCTGGCCGGGGTGGCATGTGTGGCTCGGTGATCTGGGGAACGCATATGCGACCAGGTCGCGGCCGGGGTGGTGCGGGGTGACAGTCTATGCGCCGACCCCCCAGCTGGTGATCATCGAGATTGCCCTGCAGGAACGTGAGTGGGTCGCGGCGGACGCCCGCGAGGCGAGGCGGCAGCAGGCCAGGCACGGATGGGCGGCGGCGGCATGACTATCCCCCCCGGTGAGCGCCGTGAGCTACGCTCCGTAGTCCGCGCCCAGTTCAAAGTCCTCCGCGCCGAAGTTGAACAGCGCCGGGCCGAACTCTTCGCAGCTGCTGAACGCCAGCTGATGGAACGGTACCGCGACGAAGACAAGCAGATGGATGATCTGAACTGGCGTATCCGTCAGATCACCGACCAGGCCAGCAACGAAATCGAGGACCTGGTAAGAGGCCTGGGCGACGCGCTGGAAGGCGGCAGGTGGATGAGTTACCGCCGCCTGTCCGTTCCGAAGTTCACCCGCCGTTCCGAAGACCGGAAACAGCTTCATGCGGCGCTGATCAGCGGCATCGACGCGCAGGTCAAGACGGCAGGCTTGCGGCTGGAACGACAGGAGGCTGATCTCCTGCGGCAGCTAGCGATGGAAGGACTGCAGAGCGACGAGGCGCAGGCGTTCCTATCTCGGATCCCGACTGTGGGGGAACTGGTGCCGAGTGAACGGCTGCGGGAAATCGAGGCCGCGTTTGATCAGCAGAAGGGCGGTGCGGCGTGAGCGCATCTGATGGGACCCAGATAAAAAATCCTGCACTCTACTGGACTGACGGCCGCAGGCTTCTTTACCACGGCGACTGCGAGCTGATCTTGTCCGACATGCTGTCCGAATACGCGGACCTGGACGCCCAGATAGTCGTGACATCTCCCCCGTACAACATGGGTCTCGTCCCAGGCGGTAACGGGCGCGGTATGTACCGCCCAAGCGCAAGCAGGAAAGGCGGCCGGTTCCGTGACGGCTACGGGCAGTACAGTGACGCCCGGCCGCAGGACGAGTATGACGACTGGCAGCGCCGCATCCTTGACCTGCTCTGGCAGATCATCCCAGATGACGGGGCGATCTTTTACAACCACCGGCAGCGGGTTGAGCACGGGAGGATCCGGCTGCCGTTGGGCATGAACTTCGGGATCCCGCTTCGCCAGGTCATCACATGGGATCGCGGGACAGGCATCGCGCCGAACCTGTGTCACTTCGCGCCTGTAGCCGAATGGATCTTCCTGTTCGCGAAGCCGGCGTTCAGGCTCGCTAACTGCGGTAAGTCAGGTCTTGGTGACGTATGGCGACTTGGGATGCCCCAGAAGTACTGGCATCCGGCGCCATTTCCCGAAAGCCTGCCCCTGCGGGCCATTGACTCATGTTCAGCCCGTAGTGTCCTTGATCCGTTTTCGGGAAGCGGGACGACTCTCGCGGCAGCGAAGCGGCTCGGCATTCCTGGCGTCGGCATCGAGGCGGACATTGGCTACTGCGATATGACGATCGGACGGCTCGCACAGGATTCCCTTTTCGAGGTGTCCGCGTGAGCGCGTCAGAGGCGATCCAGCTGGCCGCAGTCCGGCACCTGATCCGGCAGCAGATCAGCATCCAGGCCGAGGTCCAGGCGAAGGCCACGACGGAACGCGTGCAGGCCGAGTGCCGGGGCGCGATCCGGGTTCTCGCCCGCCTGCTGGAGGAGATGGATGAGGTGAAGGCGCGGATGGACGCGAAGGCTGACGGGCGTGCGCGCGTACCGGAATTCGCGCCGGTGTTCACGCTGCAGGCCGACACGCAGCGGCGGACGGCTCACCCGCAGGTGGCAGCGTCATGAGCATCATCGTCGGCAGCATCGTGGCCGATCACCCGGCGTGGCGGTATCTGCTGGACTCTGCGCTGCCGGTGCGGGCGGCGACGGTGGAGGAAGCCGCCGTGTATGCGGAGCGGATGACCGGTGACGAGTGGGCGTGGCTGTACCGGCCTGACTTGTCGGTGCCGGTGGAGGCGCCGGGGTGGCCGCTGCCGGATCCGGTGATCCCGGATGCGACGTCGGTGCTGCCGGCAGCGGACGTTCACACAATCATCATCAGCGCACTCGAAGACGGTGCGGCATGACCGCCGTCCTCCTTGCCGCGGCGGAGGATGACCTTGCGGTACTGAAGGAGCATCTCGCCGCGTGCGCCGAGGCTTACGACGCGCTCATGGCACAGCGTGAATCATGGCACGCGTATTACACGGCTGAGGAACTCGGCTGCGGGGACAAGCAGCAGACCGCGATCGAGCTCATGGCCGCCGAGGCGGCCTGGGCCCGGTCAGAAATCCAGTTTCAGGGGGGACTGAGATGACGACAGTGGCTGTACGACCGGACCAGGCGCGGGCTTTGCCGGCGAAGGTCATGTATGCGAAAACGCTTGCCGATTCGGGGCTGCTCCCGGCGGCGTACCGGCAGCATCCGCCGAACATCCTGTATGCGCTGGAGTACGGGGAGATGCTCGGATTGTCGCCGATGGCGGCGATCACTGGGATTCACATCATCGAGGGAAAGCCGTCTGCTTCGGCGGGGCTTATCTCGGCGCTGGTCCGCCGGGCAGGTCACCGCCTGCGGGTGACGGGGGACGACAAGACGGCGACGGCGCAGATCGTGCGCGCGGACGATCCGGATTTCACGTTCTCGGCGACGTGGACGATGGACCGGGCGAAGGCCGCGGATCTGACGGGGAAGGCGACGTGGCGGAAGTATCCGGCGGCGATGCTGAAGGCTCGTGCGCTGACTGAGGTGGCGCGGGATGCGTGCGAGGAGGCACTGTTCGGGTTGCATTACACGCCGGAGGAACTGGGCGCGGAGGTGGATGAGGACGGCGAGGTAGTTGGTGAGATCGCCGGTGATCCCGCGCCTTCAGCACCGCGGCGGCGTACCGCGCCGACTGCGGTGGACAGCCTGTGGCAGACACCCGCGCAGGCGGCAGAGGTCGACCAGGAGTGGCTGGACGAAGCGCTGGAACTGGCGGCCGCGTTTACTGACGACGCGGTCCGTGACCAGCTGTGGCGTGACACTGCAGGCAAGCACCGGGCTGGCGGGATCACCGGCGAGGACCGGAAGCGCATCGAGGCGATCATCACGACGCGGAACGAAGATCTCGCCGCGGCGGATGTGGTGGAGGGCGTGGTCGTGCCGGATCTTGAGCCGGAGGATCCGTGGCTGGCGAAAGTCGAGGCCATCGCCGCAACCGATGAGGCTGACGCTGCGGCACGTGAGGTCCGGGACTCTTACGCGGCCGGGGACCTGGATGAGACGCGGGCGAACCGGATCCTGACTGCGATCACGAAGAAGACCACGGCAGTGAAGGAGGCAGCGAGGTGAAGGATCTGACGCTCGCGCAGAAACTCTTGCTCGTGAAGTTCCTGACGGACACGCTGGCGAAGCTCCGCAAGGACGAGCTCCTTGCCCGGGCCGGGGAGGAGATGCCGCCGGGGTCGCGGCTGCCGGTGATGTTCGGGCGGCGGCTGGCCGGGTGGGCGTCGATGCCTGCCCCGTCTACCTCTGTTCACGTCACCGATGAGCGGAAGCTTCTGGCCTGGGCGGAACGCGAGTACCCGGACAAGGTGTCAGTGGTTGAGGAAGTCGTCGTTGACGATGACCTGATCGCTTTTCTCGCCGGGCATTACCCGGTCGCGCTCAGACGGTCCCGGCGGGTGCATCCGCAGTGGGTTTCCGATATTCAGCAGGGGCTGAAGGACCGCGGGTTCTACGTGACCCTCACTGGCGAGAAGCTGACGGAGGTACCGGGGATCACGGTGTCTGCGTCGGATCCGGCGCCGCGGGCAACCCTGTCCGAGGATGCGGCTGAGGTGATCGGCGCGGCGTGGCGGGCCGGGGATATTCCCGCTGAGGAACTGCTGTCTTTGCCAGCGCCGGTGAGGAAAGCATCATGACCGGCCGCAGCGGCGCCGGGCCGCAGGGATATGACCGGCATGACTGGTATGCGGACTGGCGTTGTGTCTGCGGGCATCTGCTGTATGCGAACCAGGAACCGGGTGATCCGTGCCAGTTCTGTTCCTGCACGGATCATCGTTCGGCTGAACGCGGCGGCAGGCCGTCATGACCGACCATGACCCCCTCACCCCCGTGGCTGTCGAGTCGAAACTCCGCCAGCTGGTCAACGACCTCGGCCAGGCCCGGGTCGCGCTCGCGCAGGCACGCGACCTTGAGGTCGACGCCAGGCATGAGTGGGACCGAGCACGACGGCGGGCGATCCTGAGCGACAAGTCGCCGAAAGTGTCGCGAGGCGGGTACACGGCAGCAGACCGGGACGCGTGGGTTGACGATCAGGTCGATGATCTGCGGTTCGCGTTCGAGAAGGCGACGGTTGCCAGGGAGGCAGCACAGGATCATCTGCGGGTGCTCATGGCCCAGGCGGAGATCGCGCGGTCTTTGGGTGCTTCAGTCCGGCAGGCATATGAGCTGGCGGGTGTGTCGCCTTGACCGGGTTCACGCCGGGTGTGCGTCTGCTGATCCGTACCCGCGCCGGCGACGGTGACCCTGCGGCGGCGGTGTGCGAGAACTGCGGCGTGTGGCTGGGGCTGCACGGCGGGCAGTGTCAGCACATTGTGGCCCGGCAGATGGGCGGCTGCGTATACCGGAACACTGCCGGAAACGGGGTGCTGTTGTGCGGCACTCCGGTTACGTTGTGTCACGGTGCGTGTGAGCGGCGTGACAAGGCGCTGCGGGATCGCGGGTTCTGGCGGTACTCCGCCGATGACCCCGCAGATTTCCCTGTCCTGCACGTCCGCTACGGCACCGTCTGCCTGAACGATGACGGCACTTTCACCAGGACAGCGAGGCCAGCAGCGTGACGTACGTTCTTGACGCCCTGATGGTCGCCTCGATCGCCTTCGTGATCTGGCTGATCCTCTTCTGGCATCACGCGCCTGCCGCGCCTGAGCTCAGGCATGACGGCGAACCGCTGAACGTCGCAGAGATGAAGGTGTATGCGGCGATTCTCCGGAACTTTTCGTATGAGTCAGCACCCGAACCAGACAGGAGACACCGCAGTGAGTGATCACCCGCATGATCAGTGCGCTACTTGTCTCGCCGCCGTGTACGCGTCGAACGTGGTCCCGCTGGACGAGCCCATGCACTCGCCGTCGGCAGCGCATCCGGCCCGCCGCGGCCTCACCGATGAGCAGGTCTCGCCGAGTTCGCCGGCATCGTCGGCGCGCACCGTACCCGCATGCAGGAGCAGCCTGTGACCCGCGCAGACGACTACGACTATGTCCACTACCTGTCGCCTGCAGAGGTGGCTGCCCTGTTCCGGGTGACGCCGATGACAGTGACCCGGTGGGCGCGGTCCGGGAAACTTCCCCACATCCGCACCCCCGGCGGGACACGCAGATACGCGGAAACAGACGTCTTCGCTCTTCTCGCCAGGGAAACCGGGGAGACGCCGTGATGTCCGGGGAACGGGTAGTCACCCGTGCTGAGGCTGCGCATATTCTGCGCGTGTCGCTCGGCGAGGTCGCCCGGCTTGCCGATTCGGGGGTCCTGCCGTTCGTGCGGATCCCGTCGGGGCATCGCCGGTTCCGCCGCGAGGATGTCATCGCGTGCCGGGATGCGCCTGCGGTGCCGCGGCGGCGGGCGTATCAGGATCTCGTCGGCCAGCGGCTTCAGGCAGCCCGCCACGCGCGGGGCCTGTCGCTGGCTGATGTGGAGGAGAAATCCGGTGGTGTTTTCAGGGCGGCGGCGGTTGGGACGTATGAGCGCGGTGACCGGCATGTGACTGTCGCCCGCCTCGCCCGGCTCGCAAAGTTCTACGGTGTCCGTCCGGCGTCGCTGCTGCCGGACGATGACGGCCCGGAATTGTCGTTCGATTCGCTGCTTGCCGTGCTGAAGGCTGCGGAGATCCTGGCCGGGGCCAGCGCGGACGTCAAGGCGTTCCTCATGACCGGCGGGGAAAACGGGCGGGTGCCGTCATGAGTTTCCCGATCACGGCGATTCCGGGGGTGGATCCGTGGTTCCGCCTGTCCCGCAGCGAGTATGCGGCGCGGCGGGCGGCGGATGTCGCGGAGTGGAAGTCGATGCGCCGGCCGTGTGATAGCTGCGGCGCGCCGGCGGAGCAGTTGTGTTATGCGCCGACTGGGCTGCCTGCGTCGGGGCCGTGTCCCGGCCGGGTGGCTGCGGAGTTTGAGGTGTCCCGGTGAGCGCCTCTCCTGATCGCACTGCTGGTGACGGTGGTGCTGTAAGGCCGGCCGTGCTGGCGAACCCCCACGTCAGCGCGGCCGGCACCCGCCGCAGGTCGCCGACGCGGCGAAGGGCAGCCGGGATGGATCTGCTGGCGGCGATGATGCCGGAGAACGGCGGGAAAGGGTCTCTGGATTACGCGCTGCGGAAAATGCTGAAAGACGACTTCCCGGACATTTTGTGGCAACATAACTCTGATTCGAGAAGGGCCCACGCCGGTTTCCCGGACTGGTGCCTGCTCGGCCCGCGGCGGCTCATGTTCCGCGAGCTGAAACGGCAGGGTCATAAGCCCACTCCAGGGCAGGCGGAATGGCTGGCTGCTTTGCGCCGCGCGGGCGAAGATGCCGGAGTCTGGACGCCGATCGATCTGCTGACAGGGAGGATCGCGCGGGAACTGTCGGTCCTCGCCAGCGTAAGGAGCACGCCATGAGCAAACTGCTGGTCGCGAATGTCAGGTGGTGCATGCGCGGAGCCCCCGGCCAGGGGATCTGGTATGAGGGCATGGCGTCACTCTGCGAGCCCACTAGCATCCCTAACTATCACCATCCCGTGGACACGGTGAACTGCGGCTGCCGCCACATCGATCCGGTTACAGCGAAGGCATGCGTCAAGAACGCCGCAAAGGCGGCCCTTGCCGCCCTGACGGCGCCATCGGTGCCTGCGGAACCTACCCAGGGTGCTTTCTTCGATCTTGCAGACCTGACGACGGGAGCCGCAGCGTGACCGGCGCGGCCAGGTACGGCGCCGTGGACGTTGCCCGTGAGCGTGTTGACCGTGCCGTGACGCCGCGTAATGACCGTGTGGTCGGGCGCAGTCTCGGCGGTGAGCATGTCCTCGCGATGCCGCAGCCGAAGACCCGCACCGAAGAGGAACGGCTCGAGTGGGAGCAGGCTGAGGCGCAGGTAAATCGTGCGGCGGCGCGGATGGCGGCGCGGGATGTTCTGAAGGCGGGGTGCCGGGGTCCGGGGTGTGACCGGGGGCATCGGAAGCATGTGGCCAGGGTTCTGGAGGCGTTGTATGCGCTGGGCCTGGTCGAGGATCCGGTGGTGCCGCAGGTGCCGCGGAAGCCGAAGTACGGTGCTATCCGCCAGGGTGGTGGTAGCACGTGACTATCGCACCGTACTGGTCCGATAACCAGATCAGCCTCTACCTCGGCGACATGCGCGAAATCCTGCCCGCCCTCGGTGTGACAGCCGACTGTATGCTCGCCGACCCACCCTACGAGTCCACGTCCCTTACCTGGGATCGCTGGCCTGACGGCTGGCTTGACACTGCGGCGCAGGTCACGCGTTCCCTCTGGTGCTTCCTGCCGGTTCGGCAGTTCGCCGAACCGCCCTACCGTGGCATCGAGTTCCATAGCGCGGGCTGGCGGCTCTCCCAGGACCTTGAAGCTGAGCATGCGGTCTGGGAGAAACACAACGGCTCTGGTTTCGCTGCGGACCGGTTCAAGCGGGTCCACGAGATCGCGTGCCACTGGTACCGGGGCGATTGGAAGTCCGTGTATCACGAGGTGCCGACAACGGCCGACGCCACGGCTAGGACCGTGCGCCGTAAGCGGCGGCCGCCGCATACAGGCCACATCGAAGCGTCCAGTTACAGCAGCGAAGATGGAGGCCCGCGGCTGATGCGGTCGGTGATCCGTGTCCGGTCCATGCACGGCCGCGCTATCCATCCCACCGAGAAACCGCTGGGCCTGCTGGATCCGATGATCCGGTATGCCTGCCCGCCAGGCGGTCTGGTCGTTGACCCGTTTGCGGGGTCTGGGTCGGCTCTGGACGCTGCCCGTTTCGCCGGGCGCCGGGCCATCGGTGTTGAGGTGAACGAGCGGTTTGCTGAGGCGGCGGCGTGTCGGCTGAATCAGGCTGACCTGTTCGGGGGCGCTGCGTGAGTGTTTTCAATCCTGCGTGGCTGGACGATGCGGCATGCCACGGCGAGTCAGTTGACCTGTTCTTCAGCATCGAGGGGGAGCGGCGGCCTGAGCGTGAGGTTCGCGAGGAGAAGGCGAAGGCGATCTGCGCCAGGTGTTCGGTGCTGGAGGAGTGCAGGGCGCATGCGGAGGCACGTCCGGAGACGTACGGGACTTGGGGCGGTCTGACGGAGGATGAGCGGAAGCTGGGGCATCGCAGGGCGTTGCGGCGGGCGCAGAAACGCCGCGCCGCCGGCGAGGCTGCATGATCAAGCCGCAAGCTGAGAGTCCGGGTGATCGCGCAGCCACTCACGGTACGCCTGCTCGTATGCGCGCACCTGCTGCGGCCCGATCTTCATCTTCGCCGCTATTGTCGCCTGCGACTCACGGCCGGTCTCACGGGCCCGGATCATCGCCAGGCCGAGACGTGCCCTGGCGCGGGCAACCATGTCGGCCGCGTCCGCGCGGGCGTCATCGAATGCCTTCCGCGCTGCGAGGACTTCTCTCATGGCGTCGTTCATCCCTTCAGTATCGCACAAGTACTGACATTCATGGCAGCCCTGGTGCTGTCTTGCATGCATGTTGTCGTGCGCTCGGTACAACCATACCACCGTAGGTGCTATGGTCACCACCATCACGGGTGTACAGTAGGCAAGGATCACGAGATGGGGGGACCGTATGGCCCGCAGCGAAGCGCGGATCTTCACTTCGATCTGGCGCGATGAGGACTTCCTCGCACTTCCCCCCAGTGCCCAGCGGCTCTACATGTTCCTGCTCAGCCAGGACGACCTGACCTACTGCGGTGTCATGCCCCTGCGCGAACGGCGCTGGGCATCCAAAGCCGCCGGGCTGACGCTCGCCGACATCGAACAGGATCTCAAGGCACTTGGGGGTACGGCTTACCCTTCGGCTAACCCTGACTCAGATTCCCGGCGCACCCCTTTCGTAATCACCGACCCGGAAACCGGCGAATTGCTGGTCCGGTCGCTGATGCGCCGCGACAACGCCTGGAAGCAGCCGAATCTCCTCAAGCAGGCTCGTGAGTCCGCTGAGCAGATCGAGTCGCCGGGAATCCGCCGCGCACTGCTCGCAGAGTTGCAGCGCCTGCCTCTGGATGAGTCGCCATCGTCGCAGGTCAAGACCCTGGTAGCCGAATTCATCGCTGATCTTGAACAGAGTAGTCCTTACCCTTCGGCTTACCCTCCCCGCTACCCTGCGGATGATCCTAACGCTGACCACGACAGTGACCCTTCGGCTAATGGTCGCGCGCGCGCGCGTATCCTCCGTACTCCTATCTCCGGTCCCCCAACTGATATGTCGGCGCCGCCAGCGGCGCGCGACCGGAAGCTCGGAACACGCCTGCCAGCGGACTTCAAAGTCACGCCCGAGATGGTCGCCTGGGCCCGGAAGAACGCCCCCCACGTCGACGGCAAGCGCGAGACCGAACGATTCATCGACCACTGGAGCGAAAAAGTCGGCAAGGACGGCCGCAAGATCAGCTGGATCGGAACATGGCGGAACTGGATGCGGACCGCTGAAGACCGCCAGGGCCCGCGAGACCGGCCGGGAGCGCTCAACCGCAGCCAGCAGGCCACTGACGACTGGACACAGGGAGCGCTCGAACGAGCCGCAGCGAAGGAGGGAAACCGGTGACACCGACAGAAACAGTGCTGCTGGCGCGGTACGTCAAGGCGTGCTGCCCGCAGCAGACAATGGACAAATTCACCCCCGACGCATGGCACGACCTCCTCGGCGATCTTCCGTTCGAAGACTGCAAGACCGCCGCCGCGGAAGTCGCCAAACGACAGCCATTCGTGGCACCAAGTGAGATCCGGGAAGGCGTGAAGGCAATCCGGTCTGAGCGCCTGCGCATCACGCCGGTGCCGGCGCCGCCGGCCGAGCTCCTGGACGACCCGGCCGCGTACCGCACGCACCTGCGGAACAGCGCCCGCCGTATCGCCGATGGCTCCCAGACGACGTTCCGTCAGATCGGCGGCAGGCCATGACCGCCGCCCAGGAAACCCTCATCCCGCAGCCGGGACCCGATCTGATCCCGGCAGAGCAGATCACCATCGGAACGGCGATCAGATCCAGGCAGGCATGCGAGGCCGTCGGCGACATCGTCCGACCGGAAATGTTCTGGCGCCCCGCCCACGCGGTGATCCTCGCCGCAGCACTCCGGCTGGCAGAAGCCGGACGGGATGTCGACCCCGTCGCAGTACTCACAGAACTGACCCGGGCCGGTGACCTGCGGGCAGCAGGCGGCGGCCCGTACCTCCACACCCTCGTCGCTGCGGTTGTGCCCGGCTGGCAGCATCACGCCCGCCGGGTCGCAGCAGATCACCGCCGCAGGGCCCTCGGCGCCGCAGCCATGTCAATCCTCAGCGACGTCGCAGCTCCCGGGTTTGATCCGGACGCCGCGTTCGACCGGGCACGGAAACTGATCGAGGACGCGACGGTCCCGTCTGACACCGGGAATCTCCGGTCGATGCGCGAGCTCGTCGTCGATGTTCTCGAGGATCTGGAGTCGGGGAAGCCGCGGGGGATGTCGTTGCCGTGGCAGGACCTGACAGATGCGCTGACGGGGCTCGTGCCCGGTCAGCTCGTGTTCGTGGCCGCCAGGCCGGCCGTAGGGAAGTCGATCATCGGCGCTCAGCTTGCCGCGTATGCGGGAGCGACGCTGGGCGTGCCGACGCTGCTGGCATCAATGGAGATGACGGCGGAAGAGATCACGGCACGGCTGATTGCGGCTGAGTCACGGGTGTCCTTGTCGAGCCTGCTGCGGCGGGAGCTCACCGACGGGGACTGGGACCGGATCGCCAGGGCTGCCGGGAAGGTGTCTGATTCCAGGCTGGTGATCGATGATTCGGCGGGGTGCTCGCTGGCGCGGATCCGGGCGAGGCTGCGGGGAATGGCCCGAGACGACAAGCCGGGGCTGCTGGTGGTGGATTACCTGGGCCTGCTGGAGACACCGGATGGCGCGGAGAACCGGCAGAACGCGGTGGCTGCGCTGTCGCGGGGCCTGAAGCTGATCGCCCGCGAGTTTGATCTTCCGGTGGTGGTGCTGGCGCAGCTGAACCGCGGGTCGGAGCACCGGCCGGATAAACGGCCGCTGCCGAGTGATCTGCGGGATTCGGGGGCGCAGGAGGCAGACGCGGATGTGATTCTGCTGCTGCATCGCGAGGATGCGTATGACCGGGAGTCGCCGCGGGCCGGGGAAATCGATGTGATCGTGGCGAAGAACCGGCAGGGTCCGCCGTGTACGGTGACCCTGGCGTTTCAGGGTCATTACGGCCGGGCGGTGGATATGGCGCCCGTGTGTGAATCTGAGCGCGGGTGGACGCCGTCTTCGGTGATCGGCGGTGCGGCGTGAGTTATCCGGCAGCAGCGTGAAGGAGGAACCGATGCCTGACCGTATCGAGAAGATCCGCGGTGAGTTAGACGCTCTCGGCGCGTGCCAGTCAGACGGTGACGCGACAGCCGCCGCGCTTGGCCGGCAGCTGGCAGTCCGGGCAGCGGGCCGGTGGGCCCGGTACCGTGCCGGTGTAGTACAGGCCGACAATGGCGAGATGGTGACGATGTGCGCCGAGTTCGCCGCCGCCCACGCCCTCGCAGCCCTAGCCGAAACCGACCCGGAGCTCGGCGCGATCGTGGCGAAGCAGATCACAGCCGCCTGGACGGCCGGATCCGGTGTGGGCGAGTGGCTCTGGCTTCTCCTCGGCGATGAGCTCGCTCAGCGGGTGACTGCGCTCACGATGGAACTGGTGCATGAGATGGCGAGAGGGGCAGGTGCGTGAGTATCGAGCCGGACGGGTTCCCGCGGGAATCTCAGGTGGACCGGTGGCGGAGGAAGCCGGTCACGGTCGAGGCGATGCGCTGGTCCGGGTGGAACCTCGACGACCTTGACGTTTTCACGGGCGGCGGGGTGCTGCGCCTGCATTCGGATCCGCCGTTGCTGGATGTGTGGAATTCGCAGGGGGAGGCGTGGATTCCGTGTCCGTACGGGCATTCTGTGGTGCGCGGGGTGCTGGATGAGTTTTATCCGGCGTCTCCTGCTGCCCTGGCAGCGATGTTCGACCCTGCGGTGGATGACGGGGTTGTGCGCTGGGATGTGACACGTGTGCAGGTCATTGATGCGCTGCGGGAGGTGGTGGCGACGTTTGGCCTGGCAGATGCGTCGGTCCTGGCGGATTCGCTGCTGGCTGTGCTGGACGGGAACACGGCCCGGCGGCCATGAGCGAGGCGTCTGGCGGCGGACAGCGTCCGTCTGGCACTGCGAGCTGTCCCTGAGTTTCCTGTGGCCGCAGATTTGCTCTGAGCGCCTCCTGTACTGCCGCCGCCTCCGCAGTTACTCTCGTGATATCTCCGGTATTCGCCGGTTCGCACTCTTTCCCTGAGGAGCCCGAGTTGGACAACGAACCCCGGTTACAGCAGTCCATTTACTGCCGGAACCCGTCCTGCCGCAAGCCAGTCCGCATCTGCCGGGATCGAGGTGAATGCCAGTACCGCGGCTGGGTCCACATATCCAGCGAGCAGCACGCCTGCAGCCCCGGCAGCGTCTCAGTGGCCGAACCAGCCCCGCCGGGGTCAGGGGAAGTCTGCCAGCCGCCGCGGCAGTGGCTTGTGCTGCTGGGTTCAGGCGAGGACGACGGGGTATTCAGCCTGATACCGGATGCGACAGGTTTTGACCTGATGTCGCGGGATGAGGCAGCGCGCGTGGCAGCGGTCGGTAACGACCGGGCTGTGCGGGCCGGCCGGAGTCCCCGGTATGTGGTAGCGGCGGTGAGGATCGAAGCGTGTGAAGCCTGTGTGAAAGGCTGAAGGCCTCTGAAGGTTGAATCGCGCAAAAAAGCGCCTAGTTTCGGCTGTGTGACTGTTCTGACGGCTGAAGCCGTCAGCTTCTCAGGCTGCCGGAGCATCCCGATCAGGGCCCAGCCCGGCCCTGATGTACACGTTCCGTGCCCCGTTCACGTCGGCGTCCATGCCGCCGTGAACGGGGCAGATCACGAGAGCCCGCCACGGGCGCAGGCATCTCGCACCGCACTGGTGGCAGATGATGCTGGTATTCCGGGGGTCCACGAGCACGATGCGCCGCCCAGCTTCTTCCGCTTTGGCTGCGAGGATGCCCGCGAACTGGCCCCAGCCAGCGTCGAGGATCGAACGGTTGAGACCGGATTTGGCGGCCACGTTACTGCCCGGCTGTGCCAGCGTGCCGCTGGCCGACTGGGTCATGTTCTTGATACGGAGGTCTTCGAGAGCGATCACATCGCACGTCCGGATGAGAGTTCTCGCGGTCTTGTGGTGGAAGTCGCCGCGGCGGTCCCGGATGCGGCGGTGCACCTCAGCGACCTTCGCCTTCGCACGACGGCGGTTTGCGGATCCGCGCTTCTTCCGGGCAAGTGCCTGCTGAGCGGCGGTCAGCTCAACCTCGGATGTCCGGGTAAACCGGGGGTTGGCGATGATCTCACCGTCGCTGGTGGTCGCGAACCTGGCAATCCCGACGTCAACGCCGATCTTCCGGCCAGTCATCGGAAGGGGCTTCACCGGCACAGTGTCGCAAGACAGGACCACGTACCAGCGGCGTCCTTCTCGTTTGAGCCTGATCGTCTTGACCCGGCCCTCGACAGCCCTGTGAGCGTGCACCTTGACGTGGCCGACGCCCTGGAGGTAGACGCGGTTGGTGTCGGGCTTCCACCGGCAGCCGTCACCGTCAGACGGCCACTCGACAGAGTCCCACCGGTCGAGGGCCTTGAACCGGGGATAGCCCGGTGCCTGGCCTGTCTTGCAGCGGCGGTAGAACGCGGCCATCGCCTTATCGAGGCGCCGGAGCGTGGCCTGCTGGGACGAGAACGACCAGCGCCGCTGCTCGGGGTCGAAGCCGCGGATGTCTTTCAGCTGGGCGGACTGCTGGCCGTACCGGATGCTGACCTTCCGCCGCTTCCAGGCTTCGCGGCGTTCCTCGAGCGCGGCGTTGTACAGCCGCTGGTGATCCCGCAGGCACGCCGCCGCCCTGGCTGTCTGCCCGGTGGTCGGGTAGATCCGGAATTTGTACGCGCGCCTCACCGCGCAGGCTCCTTGCGCCAGGGCCGCTCGTACTGCGTATCGATGTACCGCTGCACCGTGGCCGCGCTGACCGCGCCCACTGACGCGACGAAATATGACCGGGACCACAACGTCGGCAGGCGCCTGCGCAGGTGCGGGAACTCCTGCCGCAGTACCCGGCTGGACGTGCCCTTGAACTGGTTCGCGACATACGACGGCGAGTCCTGCGGGCCGGTCCTGACGAACAGGTGGACGTGGTCGGGCATGATCTCGCAGGCCACGATCCGCCACTCATGCTCACCGGCCTTGGCGTCGATCAGGTCGCGCAGACGTTCCGCTACCGCGCTGGTTAACACCTTGCGGCGGTATTTGGGACACCAGACGACGTGTAGCCCGATGTCACACACGCCACCGGGCGAGGCCTGCACGTCACGAACCATGCAGCTAGTATACCAGCAACTTCCGTCTACTAGAGGGAGGGAGCGCGGATTCCGTCGCCACCTGAAGATGACGGTCCCCTCCGCGCAAACCTGATGGAACGCATTTCCGGTGCGTTCCCTGTCTTGGGAGGGAATATGGCCGTTTCACCTATGTCTATGGCGGTGGCGATGTCTGCGTTTCAGGATGTCTTATCCGGGAATACGGAACGAGACATCGCCGAGATACGAGCACATGTCGCGTTCATGCAGTGTCTTCTGGCAGATGCGCAGCAGGATGCGATCAGGGGCGCGTTCGGCAGGCTGCTATCCGCCGAGAGGAACATGACATGACAAACAGTGAAATCCGGGGACAGTATCAGTCCGGGCCGCCGCACGCGCAGGCGATGCTCCAGGTGCTGCACGGCTGGCACTGTGCCTGCATCTACTGCCTGCAGGGACACCGCGCTTGATCTGACCCGGACGACGAGAGAAGTCCCGGCCGCCCCCGTAACGGGGGCGGCCGGGACTTCTGCATGTTCTGGGTATGCCGTGTCTACACGTGTGCCATGATGTGTCCTGTGACTGCGGCCCGCGACGACCTCGCCACGGAACGTGACATTCTGGACGGGAACCTGACAGAGGAACAACTCGCAGGCCGGTACCGGAAGAACGTCCGCACCGTCAAGCGCTGGCGCCGCCAGGGCAAGGGCCCGCGATGGTTCAAAGACCCCGGCGGCCGCGTGTTCTACCGGCAGGCCGCCATCCTCGCATGGGAACAGCAGCGCGAGGCGCCCTGAGCCTGGTCACCCGGAGACCGCGCAGCCGCCTGGCGCGTAAATGGGCCCGCACGGGCCCGGGGCGGGGGGAAAGTTCCATCGACTCAAGGAGCGGAAATGTTCAAGTCCATCACGGCCAGGGCAGGCGCGGCGGTCGCCGCGGGCGCCCTCATATTCACCGGCGCAGGCACCGCACTGGCCGCCGTGCCGAATGCCACCAACGCCTGCGGCGCCAGCTGTATCGACATCTCGTTCGTGTCACCCGGCCACCATGGCATCCTCGGTTCCGCGCAGCTCGCCGGGAACGCCAACACGTACGTGAACCTTGTCCAGTCGTCGAACGGCGACCCGCGGCAGGACTTCACCCCGACCGTGTCGGGAACTGTTGCCCCGCAGTGGTGCAAGGCTAACGGGTCGGCGCAGTCCGGGTCGGTGTTCACCGATCATCAGTGCGCGCTGCTGAAGACTGCGGGCCTGCTCGCGTCGACGACGTTCGAGGTGGCATATAACCCGGACAACGGCGGCCCGGAGACGGAATGCGTGGGTGACTGGCATGGGCAGTCGCCGATCCCGAACGGCTACCGGGCCCGGCTGGCGGACTGCGGGGTCACCGCAGCGACGGTGATGATCGTGGCGACGGCGCTGCCGGGCGTGCATGCTCCGGCCGGGGATTTCTGGCTGGTGTCCGGGGGGAGCAACAACTCCTCCAGGCCGCAGGTGCTGACGGGAACCGGGTCGAATGCGTTCCCGCAGCCGCTGAAGTGGGAGACGGTGCAGATCAACGGCAGCACCGGCGTGAACGACCAGCTGGTGCGGGCGGTCGCCGGTCCTGCGTGACGATAGTCGGCACGGCCGCTTTACCTGTCGGCGGTCGTGAAGGACGCGCGTTTCCCTCTGGCCCTGGTATTCCTCCGGCTGGTGCGTGTCCTGGGGCCGTCCCGCTTCCACCTCTCGGCGGGGCGGCCCTTCCTTTACCGGGAGGAATGAGGGCGAGCGGGACGCGCGGATTGTCCGCGGGCTGCTCGCCGTGATCGGCGCGGCCGTGGCGGCGTGCCTGATCGCCCGGCCGCTGTGCATCCATTCGGGGATGTTCCGGGTGCGGCTGGCGGGGACGGGCCGGAACTGCGCAGTGCAGTGGCTGCGCCTGGCTCGCGGCGTGCCGGGACTGAGGATGCATCAGGTCGCTGCGGACATCGTGCTGGTGGTGGCGTTTCTCGCCGCCGGCCTGGTAATCGCTGCGGCTGCCGTGCTGAACCGGCCGCGGCCGGCGGCCAGGCATGCCAGAACTGCCCGCCGTGCCGTCTGGCGCGAAGACCAGACGGCACGGCGGGCAGCAGTGCGCGAGGTGTATCCGCTGACGCTTGAGCTGGAGCTCGCGCCGGCGGAAGACGCCGCCTAGGCGGACGGCGGTGACGGTGGCGGCTCCGGGGTCGGCGTGCCGGGCACGAGGCTGACCGTCGCCGCGGCGGACGCCTGGACGAGGATCGCCTCGGCACCCGTCAGGCCCGACGTCGCGCCCGTCACGGTGAGCAGGAGCGTCCCGGTCGTGTCCGGCGTTCCCGCGGCGACGACGGCGGACAGGGTGTCGGCGCTGACGGTGAGGACCGCGCCGGTAGCGTCCGGATCAGCCAGTACCCACGCCCACGTGTCCGGGGGCGTGTCGACGGGGGCGCCCTTGGCGTCGGCGGCGGACAGGGTGAAGGTGACCTCGTCGAGGTCGGAGAGGTCGAAGATGGTGGCCATCGGGTTTGTCCCTTCGGGTCGTGGTGTGCCGGGGGTGATGATGATGGCGGCGGCGCGGATGGAGTCTCGTTGCCGTAGCCACCGGTAGGTGCTGTCCGCGATGCGGAGCCATTCGTCGGCGCCGGGCCAGCCTTCGGTTGCTGCGGCTAGCTGGGCGGCGAACTGGAGGGCGGCGTGCGCGTCTGCCGCGTCGGCGGCCAGGTAGCGGCCGTCGGTTGTGTCATCGGAGGTGAGCATGTCACCGCCTCGCTGTGGTCAGGCACCTGCCGGTGCGGCGGGTGCGGGAGGCGGAGGGCCGGGTGCGGCCCTGGCGGGGGAGACGCGGGACCGGACGATCAGGCTGACCGCGAATGTCATGACTGCCGTGCCGATGCTGATTTCCGTGGCGGTCAGGCTGAATCCGAGTCCTGCTGCGAGGGCGATGATGGCCTGTGCTATTCCTGCGGTGAGCGCGGGCTCGTTCTTGATGGCATACAAGCGTGCTGCCTTTCTTTCGTGTTCTCCGTGGTGTGCCATTTAGCTGGCGCGGTTCCAGAGGACACTGAATGCCTGGCCGCCGTAGGCTGCGGACCGGGTTGCCAGTGGTGTTTTCGCGGGGTCGGTCATCGTGATTTCTGCTTGTGACCACAGGGATGTGCCGTTGAGGCTGCCTTTTGTGCCGTTCCGGCTGGTGACTCTGACACCGGTGTAGTTTTCCTGGCCGAAGTCGGCGAGGTTGATGTCGGGGACGGAGCCGCCGGGGTCTTCGGTGATTACTTCGGCGGAGTTGTTGAGGCAGGCTGATCCTGCCGGGCAGGGTTCGGTGACGTCGAAGGATGCGCCGCTGGTCTGGTCGGTGAGGCCGAGGGACCATGTGGATCCGTTGTAGTACACGGAGGCGAGGATGGCGTCGCCGGGTGAGATGCCTGAGTAGACGACTGGGTTGAGGGGGTACATTTCGTACCAGGCGTAGTACTGGGGGGTGCTGGTGGTGCCGGCGCAGAACGCGGCGATGCCGTCTTGCTCGACTGTGCTGGAGGAGTAGCCGTCGAGTCCGGCCCAGTGGCCGGCGTAGGCGTATCCGGATGTGCCTGGCGGTGAGGATGCGCAGTTCAGCGAGGGTACGTTGAAGGCTGCCTGGATGTACCGGAATCTGACGTGGCCGGCGGGGAGGGCGGCGTATCCGGACCAGTTTCCTGATGTGACTGAGCTTGCTTTGGGGAGGTGGGGGAGGACTGTTTTCGGCAGGTGAACGCTCGGGTCGAGGGTCAGGGGCCGCGGGGTGCTGGTGGTTGCCCGGGGGGCTGCGGAGGCTGCGGCTGGGATGGTGAGGGCGGCCAGGGCGGCGGCCGCCGCGAGGCTGCGGAATCTCCGCTTCAAGGTTCTCCTTTAGCCGGGGACGTAAATTGTCATTTTCACCGGTATTGGTTTGTTCGAGCCGACGTATGGCCGCAGCTGAGGGTTCCATGCGACCAGCTGGTCTTCGGTGATCTTATACTGCTGCGCGAGCTCGTGAATGTCGCTTGTGGCGTGCGGGCCGCCGATGACTACCGGTTTCGTGCCAGGATGCGGCCACTGTCCGAAATCTGCGGCGGTGGCGATATGCAAGTCCATGTCCGCATAGCCCATGACAGTTGTCGCCAGCTGGCGGAGAACGGCACGGGAATCCCACTGTCCCCCGGACCAGGCGATGGTCTGCCATCCTGCCTGCGCAAGACCAGCGGACAGGACACGGGACACGGCATAGTATCCGCCGTACACGCCGATTTTATAGGCGGGCCGCAGGGCCCGGATCGCCTCGAAATATCCGGCGGCGGGGCCGAGTTTGGCTTTCGGATCGGAGGACGCCGGTGCGTAGTCGGCTATGTCGAAGTCGACGGCGAAGTACACGGTCATGTCTGCCGGCGCGCCGAGGGCGGCTAGCTGGGCGGTGGCGAGCTCGCCGTCGGCTCTGCCCTGCCCGCTGCCGTTGAGTGCGGCTTCGGCGGCGTATTCGAAGGCGAGGAAGACGCTGATGCCTGCGGCGCGGAGCTCGGCGGCCTCGGCGGCGGTGAGGTTCTTGCCGATCGACTGGTAGCCGGGGCAGGAATCCCAGCCCAGGTAGCGTCCTGCCGATGTGACGCCGATGCTGTGCAGCTGCTGCATCGACGGCCGGAACGTCGAATAGTCAACGATCATAGCGTTTTGTCTCCCTTCGGCGTGGCGGGAGGCATGGCCAGCAGCACGGTCGACGCGAGTTTCTCCTGTGCCGCGGTCAGCGCTTCGTCGATGTGCGCTCTGATCGCATCGAGGTCGGCGGGGGGGTGACCGGGGGCGACGGCGATCTCGGTTTTGAGTGCGTAGACGGCGTTGAGGATGTCGGTGATGCCGCCCTGGGTGCGGGTGTCCAGCCTGTCGGCGATCTGGGCGGTGAGGACTTCGTCCTGGGCGGCCAGGTGTGCCTGGATCTGGATGGCCTCGTGCAGGACGGCTTCGGCGTCCTGGTAGGTCTGCTCGGCGCGCTTGTCCGCGGCGCGGGCCTGGATGTTCTGCCCGACGATGATCACGCTGAGCAGGGTGAGCTGGAGGAAGTCGCTGGAGGTCCAGAACAGGAGGCCGATGTTGCCGGGCTTCAGGGCAGTGGGCAGGCCGGCGATGGCCAGGACGGCGAAGGTGTAAGCGCACCACATTGATCCGACGACTGCGGTGATCCATACGGCGATGCGCGAGTTGATCCTGGCCGCCGGGCTGTCCCGGTTCAGCTGGTCGGCGACTTTGACGGGGCCGGCTGTCTTGCGGTTTCCGATGTGCGGGTGGGGGATGTGCTCGTAGAGTTTCAGGACGTTTCTCCGGGAAGGCGCTTGTTATTCGCGGCGGAATGCCGCGAGCTCGCCGAGCAGGCGGGCGTTCTGGTCCTGGACTTCGGTGAGCTGGGCACGCAGGTCGCGGACTTCGCTACGGACGATGGCCAGGTCTGCCCGCAGTGATGTGATGGATGATTCGTAGATTTCGGCGGCGCGTTTGTAGGCGCCGGCGTCGACGGCGTAGGCGGAGGACCGGGCGGTGGCGCGGGCGGTGCGGGTGGCGAACCAGAACGACGCGGCGGCGGTGACAGCTGATACGGCGGCGATGAGCACTGACGGGGCGGTCTGGCTCATCCGCGGGTGCCTTTTCGCGCGCGGGCGATTATCGCGTCGCTTGCGGCCGGGTCGATGATGCCGGGAGGTGCTGGTTCGGGCCATGCGGAAACAGCGAGCACGAGCAGGGCGAAGCACAGCCAGTAGGCGGCGCGGGTCCACTGGTACGGCAGGCCGGTGATGAGTACGAGCCGCAGGTATTCAAGTGCCCACGCGGCTTTGATGAATACTGCCCCGGCGAACTGGAACCGGTCACGGCGGGCGGGGACGCCGGTGAGAAGGAATGCTCCGGTGATAATCCAGATGATTCCCCAGGTTCGTTCGGGGAGCAGCAGGGGGTACAGGATGGCGGCGCCGCCGGTCAGGTAGATGCCGAAGAAGACGTCGTAGCAGCCGAGCAGTGCGAGGAACATGCCGCGGTGGCCGGCGCGGGCCCGGATTCGCTTCAGCCGGTCCCGCATCTGGCTCCTTTTTTGCTTTCAGAGGAACGAGACGCCGGCAAGGGGGCCGTCAGCCCACAGGTTCTTTGACTGGATATTGCCGTACGGGCCCCATCCCTTGTTCGGGACATCTGCGGCAGCCCCGTGGTAGCCGCCGCCGAGAAGCGTTCCTTCCGGATCCCCGGTGCCCCATGCCCATACGGAAGTGGTCACCCAGTTCCCGTATGCGTGCATGTTGTTCAGGGTGTTGTCTGCGGTGCCGGCGTTCTGGCCGAAGTAGAAGCACCAGCCGGTGCCGCCGACATAGTTGCCGTTGACGTAATAGCCGATGGAGCCGTCTGAGTTAGTGCCGTTGCCTGGGTAGGGCTGCTGCGGGCTGCCGTCCTGGAAGAACGAGATGCAGTCCGTGTCGATGATCGCGTTTCCGTCTTCGTCGGGGGTGACGAGGACGAGGCTGTTCCGGAGTACCAGGGCGTTGGGGTTGCCGCCGTTGAAGCTGATCCCGTTCAGGTGCGCGCCGGGATATACGTTCGGGTACTCGCAGACTTTCTCGAAGAAACATTCGAATGTGTCGTTGTAGCCGGAGGCGCCGCCGGGCTGGAAGATGTTCGGGTGCGTCGCCGTGCCGAAGTAGGAGAAATAGCAGCGGAGGAACCGGAGGTTGGCGACAGATCCGACGGAGAACGGACATACGCAGGCGTCGGCGGTGACATCGGATGGTCCTTTGCCGCCGAACTCGCAGAAATGGAAGGCGAGATTGCCGGTGTATCCGTAGTTGTTCAGCGTCGCGTCGATCGGGCCGAAATAGCCCTGGCCGCCGGAGTCTGCCTCCCGGAACCGGCAGCCGCGGAACATGACGCTGATAGGCGGCGCCGGGCCGCCCAGGGCAGTGCTCCAGTCCGCGAATACGAATCCGCCGGCGGACAGGTCCATGAACTGGAAGACGTACGTGCCGGCGGCGTAGAAGTATCCGTCGATCATCATCCCGCCGGCCGGGATGATGCCGCCCAGGTTGGCCGGCGAATTGCTGTATGCGTATGCCTGGGTGGTGGTTCCCCAGTAGTCAGGCTGGTTGAAGCCGAGGTCGGAGTCGATCCGCCAGATGCCGGGGCTGCCGGATGGGGTGGGGATGGCGGCCGGCGGCCCGGTCCATGACGTCGCGGACGGGATCGGGTAGGTGGCTGAGCCGAGGAGCGCGTTGGGACCGGTGTTGGCGGCGGGGTTCAGGCCGGCGGACGGGATGCCGGTGAACATTCCGCGGAGATAACGGCCGTCCCAGGTGGCGCCGCGCATCATCCGCCTGGCTGATCCGCCCACGTCAGCCGGCCTGTGATCCGTACCAGACGGCAGAGGATGAGCCGAGGTTTTCGCAGACGATGACGCTGACCGCGCCGGCTGTCAGGTTGATGACGGGGGTGACGCCGCCGAGCCAGGTGACGCCTGTCCAGCCGGCGGGCTGGGCGGCGCCGCCGCCGGCGGTGATGTACAGGGTGATCGTCACCGCGGTGGCAGTGGAGGGCCCGGTCGGGAAGGTGAAGGTGGGGGCGCCGGTGAGGGTCCACTGGTAGACGGTGCCGGGTGCGGTGAACGTCAGGGAATGGCTGCTGCTGCCGGTGCTGGCGGGGGCGATGACGTTCTCTGATCCGCCGCCGCCGGACGGGGTCTGCCATGTCGCCGCGGTCCCGCTTGTCGCGGTCAGCACCTGATTCGCGGTCGGCGCCGCCGCAGACGATACGTTCACTGTCGTGGTCGCCGAGGCCAGCGCGTTGGCAGTGGTACTTCCGGATGGCGTCTGCCAGGTGGGCAGTGACGACGCCCCGGTGGATGTGAGCACGGTCCCGGCGGTGCTCATGTTGGTGGTGCACTGCTGCACCGGGTTGCCGGCAGTGGTGCCGCCGGCGAGGGGCGCCCAGGCGGTCAGGGTTGCGTCGCCGGTGCCGCCTCGGGCGACCGGCAGGGTCCCGGCGGTGACGTGTGCCACGGATGTCACGGTCGGTGCTGCCCCGGTGCCGCCGAGGTCGCCGGCTAGCTGGACGGCACCCTGGGCGCCGGTTGTGGCTGCGGGCAGGTCGGCGGCCTGGATCGCTTTCCATGCCGGCGGATTAGCGGATCCGGCGGAGCCGGTCGAGTTGAGGAACTCGCTGGCGCTGGTCGTATTGCCCTGCAGGCGGGACGCGACGCCGGGCGGAGACGCCCCGCCGGAAATCAGGTCACCGGCGGCCTGCATCGGGTTCGCGAATCCGGTAGTACCGGCTGGGGCTGTCCACTGGCCGGTAGCGTTCAGGTAACTGCCTGTGCCGCCGGACGGTGCCGCGACGGTGACCGGGCCGGGCAGGACTACGGTACGCGGGGTCGTTGTCCCGCTGGTGTTGTCATGAATGTTGTAGGAAGCAGCCGACCCTGACGGGAAATTGACTGGCGTCCCCGCCGTGGAGGTAACTCCGGTGAAGTCGTTCTCGGAGATGATGATCTCGCCGTTGCCGACGCCGGTGGCTGTCGAGTTGACGCAGTAGTTGCAGGTTCCGATGAACTGGTTGCCGGTGATGACGACGTTGTCGACGGCAGAGCCGATGAGGATGTTGTCGGTGGAGGATGAGGCGGTGCCGCCGAGCTTGGCACCGGACACGGTGATGTGCGTGGAGGCGCCCTGCATCCAGATCGCGTTGACGAATCCGTGTCCCGCGCCGCCGTATTCCCCGCCGATGATGTGCAGCGTGTCGCATGCGACGCCGCCGCCGAAGACCAGGCCGGCGCCGGCGTTCCAGCACTGGTCCAGGATGACATTGCCCGCGCACTGGTTGAGGTTGAACCCGCCGGCGCCTTCCGGCGGGGCGCCGTTCCCGGCTTCGTAATTCGATCCGGAGTCGAAGAATGTGAGGCCTTTGTTCGGGGAGGTCTTGCCGAGGCTGTTGCGGGTGAGAAGGGACAGCGGGCCGAAGAACGCGCAGGTGACGAAGGAACAGGATCCGGCGAGGGAGTCGAGGATGGCGCCGTAGCTGCCGCCGCCGAACTGGCTGGCGACGGCGTGGATCGCGTTCCCGGCAGTAGTTGTGTTCCCGGACCAGAGGGCGGCGTTGACGGCATGGAAGAAGCAGCCGAACATGGTGATGGTGTTGGTGCCGGCGCAGACGAGCCCGTTGTAGACGTTGTTGGACTGCACCCAGGTGAAGAACATGTTGGCGCAGTTGGTGAGGTTCAGCGCCGCGCCGGCAGTGGCGGTGCCGGTCGCGTTGCTGTCAAACCGCAGGCTGGTGATGGTCAGGCCGCCGAGGCTGGACAGGTCGAAGATGTCGAAGTTCCCAGCAGCCTTGATGACGGACCGGTAGCCGTCTCCCTGGAGGGTGAGGGAAGACCCGCCGGACAGAACAACGGGATTGGCGACGTTGTACCAGTTTGAGGTGGCGGGGAAGTAGACGACTCCGTCGGCGGCGGAGGCGGCGTTCATCGCGGCGAGGATGGCGGGGCCGTCGTCGTGGGTGCCGTTGCCCTGCGCGCCGCCGGCGAAAGCCGGGTTCGTGACGTCCATGACTGTGCTGGGCTGCCAGATCGCCGTGGTCGCTGATGTGGCGGTCAGCGCCTGGCCGAACGGCGAGGCGGGCGCGGCAGCAGAGGAGACGTTGACCGTCGTAGTCGCGGAGGCGATGTTGTTGGCGGTGGTGCTGCCGGCGGCAGGTGACCAGGTCGGCAGGGTGCCGGTGCCCTGGGATGTGAGGACTGTTCCGGCGGTGCCCATGTTCGCCGTGACCTGCTGCACCGGGCCGGCGGCGGTGGCGCCGCCGACGAGAGGCGCGTAGGTGGTGAGCGACTGGTCGCCAGTGCCGCCCTGGGCGACCGGCAGCGCTGCGGACAGGTGCGTAGACACCACGGTCGGAGTGCCGACGGTGCCTCCGATGTCGCCGGCGGGCGGGGTCACCCCGCCGCCTGGCGGCGCCGCCCAGTTGCCGTCTGCCCGCAGGAACGCCGTTGTCCCGCCGGGGGACAGGCCCAGCGACGACGCAGCTGCCCTGCTTGCGTTGCCGGTCAGCGTGACCGGCGCGCCGCCCAGCCATGTTCCCGTATAGTTGTTGAGCCCGATGTTGTTGCTGTTCGCCCCGCCAGATTCCAGGATCGCCGTCGCATAGGCGTTCAGCCCGGCGAAACTGCACCCGGAGATGACACAGTCCTGCGCCTGCGCGCCGTCGAGGAACACGGCGGCGTACTGGCCGGACGTCGCACCCTGGCCGATGTTGATGAAGTTGCAGCCGGTAACCATGTGACCGGTGCCCTGCAGGTCGAGCATGTTCCCGGTGTTCGGCCCGTCAAGCGAGCAGCCGGAGAACATCAGCTGCCCCGGGTTGGAGTCGCTTTTCAGGAATGACGCGCCGGTGGCGCCGCCGACCCAGGCGCAGCCGAGATAGGTGCTGTTCCCGGCTGACGTGTCGTGGACCTGGCCGTTGTACGGGGCTGAGACGCTGCCACAGTCCTGGAATGTGCAGCCGATGAACCGGTTCTCGTCGGCCTGCTCGACGCGCATGGCGAGGCCGGCGCCGCCGGTGACGTTTCTGCCGTCTTTGAACAGGCAGTTCTGGACGGTGTTGTGGTGACCGTAGGAGCCGGTGCCGTCCTGATAGAACCGGAGGCCCTCGCCCCATGGCGCTTCGATCCACAGGTGGTCGAAGACGCACCAGACGGCGCCGCGGGCGAAGATCCCGCCGCCGCCGGAGGTCTGGTTTGTGCCGTTGCAGTTGAGGTACAGGTCGCGGATGGTAAGACCTGGCGTGTACACCGGGCCGGAGCTGCCGAAGTCGAAAATGTAAGCGTTAGAACTGTTCGCAAGGAAAATCTGGGATTCCCAGCCGTCGCCGCAGATGGTGACCGCGCCGGGAGAGCCGCCGCCGACGTTCAGCGACGCGGAGATCTTGTAGGTTCCGGCGGGGAAGTAGACGCCTGCACCGGACGTCTTCGCGGCAGTGATGGCAGCCTGGATCACCGTGGTCGAGTCATGACCGCCGGACGGGTCGGCGCCGAAGACCGTCACGTTGATCCAGTCAGTGCCGCCCGTGATGGCCTGCCCGCCGGCGGCGACAGATACAGCGTTTCCGACGACGGCCACGTTCGGGCCGGGGGACAGGGACACCCCGCCGGACAGGTTCGTGATGGTGTTGCCCGTGTAAGCACCGGCACGGGCAGCGGCGGTTGAATTGTCTGTAAGCCATGCGGCTGTCGAACCGGTGGGCCCGCTGATGCTGTTCCCGGTTACCGTGACGCTGTAAACGTTCGTGGCCGTGATGCTGACTGGCGTCACGCCGCCGGTGCTCGTGGAGATCAGCATCCCGGAAATGGTCACGTCATGGGCGGCGCCGCCGGTCCCGTCGATGACGACCGCGCTGCTGGTCGCTTCGTTAAGCCACCCGCCGAGCACCTGGATGATCGACGAATTGATGATGGAAACATAGGTCGGGGTGGACGGCCCGGAAGCGTACAGGCTGGCGAACCGGATATCCGTGCAGCCGGTGACCTGCACGGATGCCGTTGACCCGCCGTTGGCTTCGAAATCTGTGAACGTGGAATCGTTCGTGCCGGTCAGGTAAAGGCTGTAGGCGGGGTTGTTGTTGCCCTGGCAGCCGGTTGCGATGATTGTCTCGCAGCCGGTGAAATACCAGGCATAAGCGGCTGTGCTGACGGGCGCGAAGTTGCACCGGCTGAAATAGATGATCGTCGAGTGAGAGCATGACAGGGCTGCTGTGGTTGTGTTCGTGGCCTGGGCGATGACGTCTTCGATGACGCTGCGGGTGACATATTGCAGGATGACGGCGCCGACCTGGGACAGGAAAACGTTTTTCAGCAGGAGCCCGTCGACGGGCGTGCCGCTGCTGCCGGCGGCGGTGATGCCGGCGGTGTAGGTGGTGGCTGCGGCGTTGATGGTGAACCCGGTGAGGCTGACCTGGCTGGCGGTGACGGTGAAGACGCTGGTGCCGGTGAAGCTGGTGCCGAGGCTGAGGATGGTGCCGGTGACGGCGGGCTGCCGCCAGTCCGGTGATGCGCTTGCGCCGGCGAATACCAGGCCGGGGGTGTTGATGGTGAACCCGGGACCGGAGTTGATGAGGAACGTGCCGGCGGGGGCGGTGACACGGTTTCCGCCTACACCTGCGGCGGCTGCCGCGGCGGTGATGGTGGCGGCGATTGCCGGGGCGGCGTCGATGCCGCCGGTGGGGTCGGCGCCGCCGTATCCGACGATGTCGTAGCCGCCGCCGGGGACGCCGACGAGGTTCCCGACGGTGACCTGTTTGGTTGACGGGCCTCCGGCGGCGTTCTCGTCGACGATGACGAGGGTGTCGTTGGCGGCGGCGGGTGACAGGACCGGGTAGGCCGTGATCTCAGGCACCTGCCGCCTCCTGTCAGGTAAGCCAGACGAAGAATCCGCCGCCGGCTGTGCCGGTGACGGCCTGGGTTCCGCCTGCTGTCGGCGGGGAGGTGAGCCCGGTGCCGCCGGTGCCGCAGAACGCCGGGGCCAGGGCAGAGAAGTTGCCCGACAGGAGCGCCGAGGGTGCGCCGACGGACGGCATGGTGGACGCCTCGAGCATGAACCCGCACCAGTACGCCCCGGTCCACGGCGCGGTGAACGGCGCCGACAGCGGGATGATGGCGGCGGTCTGCGCGGCGAACGACGGCGGTCCCGAGCCGATGTCCGCGGAGACGGCGGCGACGGTGCCGGTGTTCCCGGACGGCGGGACGGACATGATCGCCGCGAATCCGTGGGTGATCCCCGCAGCGGCGGTGCCGTCAACCCACAGGCACAGATTGCTGTAGGTCATCCCGGCGACGAGCTGCATCAGCTGGTAGTACGCCGTCTGCGACACGGGGGTGAACGTGGTGGTCATGTCCTCGCGGTCATGCGACACTGCCAGCGCGTTCGCGGGGGCGACGGCGATGATCCGGTCCATCGGCGCCAGGTACTGCGACGACGCGGAACCGTACCCTTTCCGTGACTGCAGCGGCACGCCGGGGGCGTACAGTACCGGCGGGGACAGGAACGCGCCGGCCTGCCCGGCGCCGAACACTGTCGCCGGGGACAGGGTCAGCGCGGCAGCGGACCCGTCGTTGTTGACCCCGGCGGTCGCGGCGTTGAGGACGCATCCGTTGACGGCGACGTAAGTGGCTGCGGAGTTGTTGGTGCAGGAGATCCCGTACTGGGGGCTGAAGTACCCGGACCCGTCCGGCAGGCCCGGGTACACCTGGACGCCGGAGACGACGACCGGGCCGTTGTAGCCGTTGACGCACACCCCGGCATACCCGGCTGACGTCGACGGCGAGCCGGGGCGGCGGATGAACCCGCCGACGATGTTGACCGGCGGGGAAGAGGTCCCCGTGTATGCGGAGGATGAGTACAGGTAGAACCCGTGCCCGGCTCCGCCGTCTGTAGTACAGGCTTCGAATGTTATCCCGCCGGCGTCGACGGTACCGGAGTTGTAGGTTGCCTCGTAGGTGAAGCAGTTCCCGGTGTTGTTGTGCTCGGAGTGGCACTGGTTCCAGATGCTGTCGTACGACGCGTAGATGAAGAACCCGTCCGCGTAGCAGTTGTAGGCGGCGCAGTACAGCCATTCGCTGTCGGAAGAGTGGATGCTGAATCCGCCGCCGGGGGTGGCTCCGGTGCCGGACAGGGTGCCGCAGGTGCGGACGTTGATGTTCCGGCCGCGGATCATGCCGGGTGTCGACGGGGCGGTGGGGGTGCCGACCTGGATGAATCCCCAGCCGGGCATGTTGAGGATCATGACGTCGTCGATGCTGGTGCGTCCCGGGCCGGACCACAGGCAGATCCCGGCGGTGTTGATCGCGGCGCCGGTGGCGGTAGACGGGCCGCCGGTCGCAGTCGACATGTTCGACCCGTCGATCATGATCGACTGGACGTGCTGCTCGTTGGCGACGATATCCCAGATCGCCAGGCCGGTGGCGGCGAACCCGGTGGTCTCGTCGGTGATGAGGATCGCGGCCATCGGGGTGACCGCGGACCAGATGCCGGTGGTGAACGCCGCGACGGGCTGGATCACGGTGCCGGAGATCCCGGTCCCGGCGGACACGTGCGGGGCGCACCGGGTAGAGGCGGGGGAGCCGAGGAGGGTGGTGAACGGCGGGACCGCGATCGGGTAGGACGTCTGGTAGGTCCCGGCGGGCAGGTAGCAGACCCCGGATCCGGCAGCAGCAGCGTTGAGTGCTGACTGGATCGCCGCTGTCGAGTCCGCGGCGCCGCTGGGGTCGGCGTTGTAGGGGGGGAGGGCGGCGTTGATCCAGTCGACGACGGCGGTGCCGGTGGTGGCGGCGGCGAGGAGGTTGGCGACAGTGATCGTCATCGTCGTGCCGGTGACCGGTGATTCGGCGGGGTTGTCGATGTCGTTGATGAGCATGATGTCGTCGGAGGCGGGGACGGACAGCGGCGCGTAACTGGAGATCTTCCCCACGTCAGCCCTTCCCGCCTTCGTCTTCGACGTCGCCGCCGGCTTCGTCGAGGATCATGTTGCCGTTCTCGTCGAGGATGTCGTCCGGGTTGACAGTCGGCGGGGTGACCGCAGCAGGCGCGCCGCCGTCGGCGGCGACGAGCATGATTTCCATCGCCGGGTACCGGCCGGGGAGGGAGCAGTCGGTGTACTGGTTGTTCCCGGAGGGAAGGGACGCCCAGTACGCCTCGGCGTAGACGTAGTCGACGCCGCCGGTCATGGGCAGGATCACTGATCCGGTTGCCGCGCCGACTGTGGCCGAGCTGACCTGGATCTGGGACAGGACGTACTGCTGGGTGTTGGCGAGGTTGACGACTGCGCCGAGCATCCCGCTGGCTGCCTGGACGCTGACGGAGATCGTCACGGCGTACCACCCGGTGAACGGCGCCATCCACTGGTTCGCGGCGGGGTTCCAGCCGCCGCCGGTCGGATACCCGTAAAAAGGATCTTCGAGTATGTCGTCGAAGACGACCGGCCCGTTGTAAAGGGCCCCGTCGACAAGGTTCTGGTGGGTCGTCTGCTGGGCGCGGAACACGACCCGCTGGGTGCAGAACCCGAGGGGGTACTGGATCCACGAGTCCATGTCCGCCGGCAGCGGCGCGTAACCGGCCGGGAACACCGGTATGGGAGGCGCGGGATACAGGGTCAAGCCGCTTCCCAGATGGTGATCATTCTGGTGGTCCAGTAGCTGGTGCCCTGGACCTGCTCGCCCGACGCAGCCGAGTTGTACTGGAATCCGGCCATCTTGACCGTGTCGCCTGCGTTCAGCCGCAGCTGCCGCCGCACCACGGCACTGGAGACGATGTCATTTTCCGCAAGGGCAGCCTGGGTGCCGCCCCAGTACGTGAACGCCGTCCCGCTGTTGTAGTTCGCTGAGCTGACGGTGAGCCCGGCAGCGATTGTCCTCGAGTTCACGCCGCCGAAGAGAACAAGCTGGGCGTAGCAGTAGTACACGCCGGAGACGGGCGCGGTCCACGTGTTCGTCGAGTTGTTATACGCGCTGTAGTTGTCGAACGTCTTGGTGTTGAGGTTGATCGTGGCGCCGGTCGCGGGGACGGCGGTCTGGGATGCGACGCTCTGGCTGCTGCCGATGTACGTCCATTCCATGACGGGCGGGTAGATCAGGAAATTGATCGTGTCGCGGAGGCTGGTGTTCGCGAAGGCGGCCGTGAGGTAGGCAGGCGGGGCAGGCCAGGATGCGTTGACCGGTACGGGCAGGCCGGCGGTGCCGGTGAGGGCGCAGACCCACCGGGTGGTGAGGAACGGGAACCGGCGGGCGGTGACGTTGGTGGCCAGCGGGTTCGCCCCGCCGGCCGGGTAGGCCTGCCACGCCGCTGCGGCGATGTAGTCGCCGGTGCCGTACCCGATGTTCTCCTGTTTCACGAGTTTCGCCGCGACCGGGGCCGAGACGAATCCGCCGGTAGGGAGGGTCAGCTGTCCCATGTAGCTGGTGCTGGTGCCGTTCTCGGTGGCGAGGATCCCGGCTGAGACGCCGCCTGAGGTGAGCCCGTCCATCGGCATGCAGGATTCGGCGAGGTAATATCCGGCGAGCGGCGCATACCAGTTGTCGGTGTTGACGCTGTTGCGGTGACCGTTCCACGGGTCCCAGAATTCGGTGTCAATGCTGATCGCGGTGATGGTGCCGTAGCCGATGTTCTGGCTGCTGATGGTCTTGCCGCCGTAGAACGCGGGCGGCCCGCACATGAGCGCGACCGTGTCGGATACCTCGGCGCGGAGCTCAGGTGCCTTCACGAGCGTGCCGGGGGTCCAGGTGATCGGGGCGGGCAGGGTCGGCGCCATGGTCCCCCCGCCCGCTTACCAGCCCAGGATGGACTCTCCGTTGAGCAGCCCGAGGGCGGGGGAGTCCATCTGAAGGCAGTCCGCTTCGGGAGCCGGGTCGATGATCAGGGACACTGAGGCGGACACCGATGAGCCGTACTCGAATTTCCGTGCAGTCTGCGTCACCCGGCCCGTCACCGAGATGCTGACGCCGTTCTGGGCGACCCGGTTCACCTGGATCATGTCCCCCGGCGACACGCCCAGGATGAACGGCCAGTTCCCCGGGTACGCCGCGGCGTCGACGGTCACCTGCGACAGGCGCAGCCGCGGTGATGCGTACACGCCGGCGAGCCAGTTCGCCAGGTCCATCAGGCCAGGGCCGTCACTGTAGTTCTGGTTCGCCGAGTCCAGCTGCAGATATCCGGTTGCCTGGTATGACACTGTCCCGTAGGCCAGCTGGGAGGCGGCTTCTGCCGCGGTGACCGAGGGCACGGTGATGGACTGGTCGTCGAGCTGGCTGAGCTGGATCTCGTTGATGACCCGCGTGGGGTCCCAGTCGAAGACGATATCCCCGGCGAAGGGGATCTCCCCGGCGGCGATATCCTCACCGAGGACCCATCTGGCCGGCTGGTTCCACGATGCTTGTTTCGCCTGGAAGAACATGTCACCGGTCGGGGCGATGTAGAACATGGCCGGGAGGAGGCTCTGGGTGAGGTTCCCGATGGCCTGGGACGCGGGGCTCCCGGCGATGTCCTGGCAGGACACGACCAGGTCGATGTTGTTCCCGGATTCCTGCAGGATGACGCGGCGGCCGAGGGCGTTGCCGGCCTGGAGGAGCCGTTCGATCCGCATGGCTGCGGGCTCGCCTGCCATGGCGCCGGCTCCGGCCTGGTAGTGGGTCTGGATGCGCTGCTGGGTGAGCATCCCCGCGAACACGGCGACATGCCCGGTGTACCCGGAGTACGGCATGAAATAGTACTGCGGGTACGGTGCCCGCAAAGTGTTCTGGTTGGTGCCGTTGATGCCGTTGACGGTGATCGTGGTGAACCGGGATGGCAGGGAAATGTTGCCGGGGTCGCCGGATGCCGTCAGCTGGCCGTTGACATACGCTTTCCACGAGTTCTGGTTGAACGCTACCGCGACGTGTGTCATCCCGGAGTTCTGCCGGTACGCGGTATTCGCCCCGCCGATCACGACACCGGACGTGTCGCTGTTCACCACGAACTGCAGGGGGCCGGGGTTCGCCGCGCCGGGCCGGTTCTCGATCAGGACAGCGGCGATGATCTCCTTGCTGTTCATGACCGCGAACACGGATGAGCCGGACGTGTCCTCGTTGTAATACGGGAACGGGGACGTGGTCGCGAACCACGCCTCGATGGTCACGCCGGCGGAGATCGGCGGGAACGCCGGGTCCGTGCACAGCAGCGAGTATCCGGTGCCGACCTGCGGGGTGAGGATCGCCTGCTCGCCCCACATCCCCGACTGTGACGACGCGCGGAACACGCCCGATGCGGTGAGGGTGAGGGTGCCCTGCGCACCGAGGAGCCCGCTCGAGTTCGACCCGAACCCGTACGACCCGGAGATGGTCATGCCGCCGCCGCCGTATTTCGACAGGACGACCTGCAGCGGGTTCTGGTTTCCCGGCGCGTAGTTGGATGCCTGCAGGGCCCCGGGCGGGTCGATGCACGGCCAGTAGGCGTAGGGGAGGTCGTTGAGGATCTCGGTGAGGAGGATCGGCTGGGGGGCGTAGTTGGCGGCCTGCCACGGGTCGACGATGGTGGCTGTTACCTGGCCGCGGAGGATGCTGTCCCAGGACTGGGGGAGCCGTTCGAGGAACCCGGCGAACGGCACGTTCCAGGGGGTGATGTTCGGGACGCCGCGGGGGTCCGGCGTCCAGGGCGCGAGCGGCGTGGCGGTGGCGGAGTTTTCTCCCGCCCACGAGGCGCCTGGGGGGACGACGATGGTCCCGGCCCCGGCGGGTGCCGCGGCGGCGTAGAAGGTGACCGAGGTCGGGGGGGTGCCGCGGGTCAGGATGATGATGTTGCCCTGGGTGCATCCTGCCGGGGCGGTGCCGGTGATGGCCAGGAGGACGGGGCCGTTGCCGGTGACAGGCGTGTCGGGGCCGGTGGTCGTGGAGATCTGCGCTCCGGCCGGGTTGCGCCAGTAGATGACGATGGCCAGGCCCAGTGTCCATTCGGCGCTGGCACCGGCCCATGCGGTCGCCGTGTAAGCCTGCCCGGCGGTGAACTGCAGGATGATCCCGGAGTTGATCTGCGGGGTGCCCTGGGCGCCGTTCCCCGACCAGGATATCTGCCACGTGCCGCCGGGCCAGTAGGTTCGCAGCCGCACCGGCGTTCCCGAGGTCAGCCCGGCGAACACGCCGGCACCGGGTGGCTGGAGGGCACCGTCGGGGTTGTCGAGGGTGACCGTGCCCTCGCCGGTGGACAGGGCCGACAGTTCGTACTGGCGTCCCTGGGTGACGTCCAGGGACAGGTACCGGCCGGTCACCGGCACCCATGTGATCTCGTCGGCGGGGGTTCCGATCCCCGCCCCGGGTGCGATCTCGGCGACTGTGGCGGGCCACATCGGCGACGCCTGCGCCGGCGGCGGGGCGGCGATGAGAACACCGCAGGTGATGCCGGACAGATCCTGGGCACCGGCGGACCAGGTGGCTGCCACTGCGCCGTCGGTGACCTGCCAGGCGAGGGACTGGGCGATGTCACCGGTCGTGTCAGTGCCGTTCCCGGCGTAGACAGGCGGCCCGGGAGTCCACCCGGTTCCGGTCAGCTCAGGCAGCTGGGATGTCAGATCCGATGAGCAGGCTGTGATGAACAGCGCCGCCGCGGCGGGTGCGGGAAGGTTCAGGGCACCGAGTGCCGCGCCGGCGTTGCCGTAACCGGTGACGAGTCCCGTGACGGACACGCCGGGTGACATGCCGGAAACGTCGAGGACCGTGCATGCCACGGACAGGGCGTACCCGTTCGGTGCTGCGTACACGGCTGTTGCTTCTTTCGCGGCGGGCGCGTACCAGACGGCGGTACGGGTCACGCCTTCCGCTGAGCTGGTTCCTGACGGGGCGCCGAGCGGATCCCACAGGTTATGGGCGTCGTCGCCGACGGCGAGTGTGACCGGCGGCGCTGCGGGGGGCTGATGCCAGGACAGGATGGCGATCAGCCAGTCCCCGCCGGTGGTGGCCACGTCGACGGGCAGGGATCTGGTGGCTGGCGCGGGAATGTTCCCGCCGGCGGTGAGCGGAAACGCCCACGCTGCAGATCCGGCGACGGTGACGGTGACGGGAATGATCGCAGCCGGATGGCCGGCGGGGATGATCGCGGCGGTGCCGGCGATGCTGGCAGTGCCGGCGGCGGTGTGCAGCCGGGCGGCGGACAGAACGCCGCCGCCGGCAACGACCGGCGCATGTATTACAGGCCCGGGATCGCCTGGTACAGACGCGCCCGGGATCGCCGCGCCGGGAACCGCCGTAAGGATGTCATCGGCCGGGCTGCTGAACGCCTGCTTGCGGCCGGCGGCGGTGACGGTCCCGGTCCCCGCAGCAGACGACGGGAAAACCGGGGAGGCACCGGTCAGGGCGCTCGTTGCGGTGATGGCTGCGGCCCCGGCGGCGGCTTTCGGCGGTACCGCAGCCATCGACCCGGTTGCGGCCACCGGTGCCGGGGTCCCGGACGAATGCCGGATCCCCGCCGGCGAGCACCGGCCGGTCCCCGTAACCCCCGCAGCGACCGCAGCGTTCTTGTGCCCGGACGCAGTGATGCGGCCGGTGCCCGCCGCCGTACCGGGGCCGCTGTACGACGGCGGCGGCGGAGGAGACGCGCCGAGCGCCAGGATCGTCTGAACTTCGATCGCCTGGGCGGCGCCAGGATTACCATACGTTTCGCTGAACGTGCACGTCTGCGGCCCGGCCGCCGTGGTGATCAGCCACGCCCCGGACTGCGCGCCGGATCCTGACGTGTAAAACGAGAACGGCGAGCTGACCGCCGACCATCCCGCGTCCTCAGCGCACTGGGCGATGACCACGCCGCTGGTGTAACCGGTCGTGACCGCCGGGGTTACCTGGGTGGTGCTCTGGCTGATCTGCTGTGCCGACGCTGCCGTGTCGAGCACTGCCGTGGCCGCGGACGCCCCGGACCATTCGGCGATGGTGACGTCGCCGTCCTCGGCGTTCACGCCGCCGGTGGAGAACGTGACAGTGACGGACGTGACGGCCTTGACCACGCCGCCGGGCTGGGCAGTGTTCAGGCAGCACGCGATCGCAGCGTATGCGTAATAGCCGCGGCCGGTGCCTTCAGCGCCGTAGAACACGCCGTTAGCCGGCGGTGACTGCTGCACCGCCGCAGACGGGTAAGTCCAGATGTTCCCGGCAGAGTCGGTGATGCCCGTGATGTGGACAGTGATCGTACCGGACGGCACGTACAGCTGGATCGCTGCGGTAAGAACGTTCCCGGCAGTGGTAGTGATGTTGACATGACCGGTGGTGCCGGTGATATTCGCAGAGATCTTGTCCTGGACGTGGCTGAAAGACATTCCCTCAGCCCTCCGGAAGTATCAGTGGGCCCGGCCGGGGATGAATGTCTGAGTTGACCCGTTCCGCAAAGTTTTCCGGTTCAGCCCCGCCTGGATCGAGCGCACCAGGTCCTGTTCCGTTGACACTGATCCGTGCACATGCACGGTCACCCCGCCGATCGCGCCGCCGACCGGCTCGGGCCGGCCGGTGCCGTTGTAGGCGAGCGTGTAACCGGGCATCAGATACCCGCCGGAATCGAAAACACGGCGGTTCCCGCCCGGCGCGTTCGGGATGATCCCGGTGCCCGGCGCCGGGGTGCCGGGCGCGCTGATGCTCTGGATCACCCTGTAATCAAGGGTGATCTGCTTGTAGGACGGTATGTTCCGCAGTGCCGAGCTGAGACCGTTAACCTGCCCGGCCGCGGAGTTTGCCGCATTCCCGGCCTGCCCGATGGCGGTAGTCCACCCGGCGGCCTTAGTCTGCGCATTCTGATAGGCGGTCGCTGCCGCGTTCGCCCAGTACTGTGCGCTGTGCCCCGCCGCGACACCCGGGCCCCCCTGCGCCGCCGCCAGATTTTTGATATCCGTGGTGAACCCGGCCGCTTTCAGCGCCGCCCCCGAGAGTGCGGCGGTGACCTGGCCGGCCATGACATCACCCAGGTTCTGGGCAACCTTCGCCATATCCCCCAGGCCAGTCGTCGCATCCTGAACGATCATCGCCAGGCCCGCCAGTGACAGGTGACCCTGATCAACCCACCTCTTCAATGTCTGGAAATTGGTTGTGGTCGGGCCGCCGGCCTGATGCGCCAGAACCGACAGCTGCATCGTCGCCGACTTGCTGTGCGACGCCAGCGGCAGAAGCTGCGCGACCATGTCCCGGACAGCCGTCGTGAACTGCTTCCCTGAGATCGCACCCTCAGCGCCGGCCTGCCGCAGCCAGTCGATCAGCTGCGGCGCCGTGGACCCGACGACCTGGCCGAAGTTCTGCCACGCCTGCGCACCCTGCCCCGTGAACGACTTCAGGTTGTTCGCGAACTGCCGGGTTCCCGCCGACATTTTCACCGTCGACTCAGCCAGGTTGTTCGACGCATGCGCGGCAACGCTGCCCATGTTCGCGAGACTGTTCTCGAAACCGGCCAGGCCCGTCGTCCCGCCGGTCACGCCCTGCATGAACTGATCCCACGCCTGATTCAGCTGCGACACCTTCGACGCGGCCACGCCAGACTGAATTGCCACAGCCTGAATATCCGCTCCGACCGCACCGAGCGGAGCCCCCATGGACTGGTAACCCTGAACCAGATCCCTGATCTTGATCTGCGCTATCGCCCACGCCTGCCTCGTCATCGTCTGGTTCAGCTTCACGCCGGCGGCGTCCGCCAGGGCCATCGCACCCGGCAGCGACATTCCGTACTGTTTCGCCAGGGCCTGCGCATGCCCGGCGACCGTCACCATCTGCGAGATCATCGACTGCTGCGTTGCCGCTGCGGCAGCCAGCGCATCATGATACGCAGCCGAGTTCCTCGTCGCCGTGACCGTGACCTGGCCGTCATGGTACGTCGCCGACGCCAGCACCTTCGTCTTATCCGACAGCGTCGAGATCCCCGCAGCCAGAGTCTGCAGCACCGACAAGTTAGACGCCCGGTCCGCCATGCGCTGCAGCGAATCGTCGAACTGCTGCGCAAACGACCGCGCAGTAGCCAGCTTATCAATAATAAGCCCCAGACCCACCGCAAGCGCGGTAATCGCCACCGCACCCAGCAGGTTCACGCTGCCGATCAGGCCAGTCAGCTTTGCTGCCACGCCCTCCAGCGCCGCCGCAGTCCCCTCCATTTTCAGCGCTGTCGCCAGCCGGGCCAGCAGGCTGATAGCTCCCGGGACAATCCCGAGAATCCCCTGGAACAAGCTCATGAACACGGTCTTCGTATGCGTAAGACTCAGAACCTTTCCCGACACCCCGTCCATCGCAATGCCGAGCTTCCCGAGAATACTGACAACCACCCCGCCGTACCGGTTGAACTCCTCGAAAACCATGAACGTCGTGATCAGCGCAGGCGGAAGCTTCGATATCCACAGGATCACTCGCGAGATATCGTCCGCGAGCCGCAGCAGAACCTGAGAGACCCCCGGCATCGCCGCCGCGAAATTCAGCAGAGCATGACCGATGTTCCCGAAAATCTGCCCGAACTCAACAAGATCCGGGATCATCCCCGACATCAGGCCCTGAAGCTTCGCCCCGGCCCCGGCCGCCGCGCTGAAATCATAGACAACCTTCGCCATGAACGTGTCGAAAATCCGGCCCACCTGCAAACCAGTGGTAGCCAGGCCGCCCATCGTCTCCTTGATCGTGTTGATCACACCGCCGAGCGCCTGGTACACATCCGGGTTCGCCGCGTCCTGCGCCTTCTGCAGAGCGTTCCCGAGGCCGACAGCCTGCCCGGCTGTCGTATGGAACATCGCTGACGTCGCCTCAGTAGCCGTGTAAACCGCCTGCATATGCTGAGCCACGTTCGTAGCACCCTGCAGCCACACCGCAGCCCACGCCGCCCCGGCGACAGTCGCAGGGATCGCCACCGCAAGAAACTCCGCCGTCCCCGCAACCAGCCAGTGAATCGCCGTCCCCGTCAGCCGGATCCCAGTCCCCCACAACCGGAACCCGGCCGCCGACCTGGCAGCACCATCACCAGAGTCCTTCGACGCAACCTGCAGGCCTTTCAGCGCCAGAGCCAGAGCCGCCGCATCCAGCCCCGCACCCGCCAGCGCCGCCTTCTTCTTATCAAGCTCATCATCCAGCGCCGCCAGCGCCATCATCGTATAAACAGACTTAGCCGCCAGATCCCCCAGCCGAGTGTTCATCGACGTCACCGCAGCATCAGCAGACACCATGGCGTCGCGCATATCATTCACGCGGTTCGCGACACCATCCAAAGCAGCACCCGTAGTCGCGGCGGCGTCGCGGAAATCATTCAGCCCAGACGCTGACAGCCGGGCCGTAGCCGCAGCGTCCTCAAGCATCGCGTCAACGTCGTGAATGGAATTGATGAGATTGTCGTTCGCGGCGGCGGCTTCGAGCGCTGCCTTGGCAGCAGCGTGCATGGCGTCGACGTATGACGAGGCGTCGCCCAACAAATTTTGGATGATCGGCTCTAGGTAATGTGGCATTTGTCCGCTTTACCCGAGTACTGCCTCGAACGCAGCCGCCGCCGCATCCCCCAGAACCCCGGAATCACACAACTCCTCAGCAGTCGGGAGCATGTACGGCCGCGGCGGCAACGCATGCTGATGCGACCAGTGCGGCACACCATCCTCCCGCCAGTGCATCAGCGGATGACCAGTCATCACCCCGCCAAGCTCCTGAATCCGGGCGTACCGGATCGTCGGACCCGACTTCGCCTCCCACGTCGCCACACCAACCTCAATCGCCGGGGTATTCAGCATCGACCCGGCCAGAGCCCCGGAGATCGCAGCCGGGGGCTCACCAGGAGCAGACGGCGTTTTCGTCGCGAACGGATGCCGCCGTGCTGTCAGCTTCTCCTGCACCGCAGGCTTGAACACGTCGGCCATCGCATTCGCCGCAGCCTCCGCACCAGCAGACGCGCGCTTCGCCAGACCCTCAACCGCAGCAGCGGACTGCGCGAACGTGGCCATGCGGTCACCGCCTCAGCTTTGCCTGGGTGGTTTCTGGCTCTCGCCGACCACTTCCCAGAGTGTCGGCAGATACCGCCAGTGCCGCAGCGGAAGCTCACAGATATCCCGGTACGTCCACCCGCGCGCATACAACGCCAGACACTGCACATCAAACCAGTTCAGATCAGACGGCAGTTCCGACTTCTTGCCCTCAAGCAGCCACTTCAGCCGGTAGCGGTCTCGCCACCGCTCAGGGAGTTTGGGTCATTCTGCAACTCCGCGAAATGCGGCCGGACAGCTTCCTTCAGCGGACGGAGCTGCGACAGGCGCAGCGACCGGATATTCGACACGTTGATCGGCTGCGGCAGCGACCATGCCGTGATCACCCGGGCCAGCATCGCATATTCCATCGCCGACGTGGAACTGCCGTCGGTGCGGACGTCGGTGTCGTCTTGCTGGCCGCTGCGCTTGATCGGGATGGCAGCCATGACTTTGACTTCGTCTTCGCCGGTGAGGTCTTCGGCGGGTTTTATGTCTGCCCATTGGCCTCCGGGCAGGTCAACTCGTAGCACATGCGCTCCTCAGCTGGTCACATAGGTGGTGGTGGCAGTTCTGGACATGGTGAGGTCAGGGCTCGTGCCGGCGGTCGTGCAGGTGATCGTAGGCGTCCGCTGCCACGGCACTAGCGTCGGCGCCGGCGGGGGCAGGACATACGGCGATGGGTACCACACTGGCGGCGGCCAGTGAATGCACGTATGCGCCGCCTGTGCCTCGCGCAGCTGCCGTACCTCGTTCCGGAGATCACGGAGCTCGGCTAGCAGTTCCGCCCTGTCTTCCTTAGCGCCCACATGTACCTCTCTGGGAGGGATCTAATAGGAAGGAATTCCGTTGACTACAGTCACCTTAAGCGGGCTGTAGCCAGCGCTTTGTCCTGCGTTGGTTGTGTTGGCGGTGGCTTCAAAATTGTTCGCGTATCCGAGCAGGGCCTTGCTTGGCTCGATCACGGCGGCTGTGAAGACGCAGGTATTGACGTCGATCTGCAGGGTGTTAGTGCCTGAGGTGGCCGGATTCTGCTGCAAAATCTGGAGTTGCGGCTGCGCATTACTGAGCAAATAGGTCAAAGGGGACTCATCGATCGTCGGACTGAAGTTGATCTTACCTGCCGCCGAGCACTTCCCGCGCCCTATGATATAGGGTGATTGCTGACCGTTCGCCGTATAGAATGCCTGGCATTCACGGCTTATAGTGATCTCCCACTCCCCGATGTCATAAATTTGACTGGTGGAGATGGGTCCGCCGATGCCGACCGTGGAATTCCATGCTGGCTCGGCGGGAACGGTGGAGACGTTGACGGTGGGGACGCTGACGGGAAGCTGGCTGCGGAACCCCATCGCCTTTCCAGACCAGGTAAAGAACCCTTCCGCGTTGCCGGTGAGCACTATCTCACTGAAACAGGAATAAGGAAACAATCTCGCCTTATTTGCGGGAATGAAGTTCATATCCGCGAAAGTGTGCGTAGGCGGCTGGCAGTTCCCGGTACCGTTCAGCAGCGAGAACACGTGGGTGAACGGTGCCACGACGGTGATGACGTCCACGCCGCTGGCATGGGGAAACCGGAGCGGCGTCGCGGCGCTGATGACGATGCTGGTGGTGGTGGATGCGCTGTCGACGGTAACGACCTCGGCGTTGGGTGCGACGTCGACCTGGATGAACGTGCCAGCGACCGCGGCGGATCCGGTGACGACGGGGATGGGTCCCGCGCCGGGAGAAAGGCTGCCGCTGGTCGTCCATGTCGGCGTTGCGGCAGTGCCGGTGACCGTGTAATCGCCAAGGAGATTCAGCAGCTGCGCACCTATCGTATCCCCGTATACCGGGCTTGCGTCGAAGGTGAAGTCACCGTAGCTGGGTCCTTCGATCATCCCGTAATTGCTCGCCATTGCGCTGCGCAGCGACTCGTCCGGCAGGAAGATCGGCTTGTCCTCGGGGATGAATCCCTTGACGGGGATCGTCGAGGTGGGGAGGACGGGGACGCCGGGGGTGACTTCCTTGGCGTAGCCGAGTGACCGTCTTTCGGAGGGGAAGACTGTGGTGGGGACGGTGAGCGCCATGGGTCAGTCCTCCGGGGTTGCTTCGGTGATCGAGGACTCTGATGCCGGGAACGGTGATACGGGGGGCGGCTGCCACCACCAGGCGGGGCCGGGGGCTGGCTCGTCGCCGAAGTCGTAGGTTTTGCCGGGGGTGAGGACGAGGGTGCCGGAGGTGAGACCCTGGACGAGCGGGAAAACCTGCTCGTACGGGCCCACATACTTCAGGTTGGCCATGCACCTCCGAGGACGGTCGCTCAGCTGAGGTAGGCGTAAAAGTTGAAGTTCCCGTTGCCGCTGGCCGCGGCCATCTGTGTTCCGACCGTCGGGGGAGTGGTCTGGCCGGTGCTGGATGACCCGCAGAACACCGGGGCCGGGCCGGCGGAGCCGGCAGCCATGGCGCCGTCTCCTGCTATGGACGGCATCCCGGTGGCGACGACGCAGATGCCGACGTAGAACAGGCCGGTATAGGTTGCCCGGTACGCAACGCCGACCGGCAGTGTCGTCATGGTGGAGGCGGCGAAGAACGTTGCAGATGTCTGGTCGGCGGTGACGGCCCGGACTTTCATGTTCTGGTCAAGGAGGACGTACCAGCCGTTTGATCCGCCTGATTCGGCCTGCGCATGAGTGAGGAACGTGATGTTGCTGATCAGTGTTCCGGCGAGGATGCCGATTGACCGGATGTACAGGGTTCCCGAGGTCAGCTGCGCGCTGCCTGCTCCGCCGCCGGGGATGGCTCCGGCGCAGCGGGCGCGGGACATTGTCGTGGCAACGCATCCGGCTGGCTGGGTGAATATTTCCTGCTGGGCGCCGGTGAACTCGGCGTTGAGCACCGGGTAGGTCTGGACTGTGCCTGACCCGTTCTGGTAGCCCGAGCCGAGGACGTAGCTTGTCATCGGCGAGATGCGCACGCGGGCGCCCATTGCGGCTGTGTCGTTCACCAGGCCGGTGATCGCGTTGAGCTCGCCGCCGTTGACCTGGATCAGGGTCGGCGGCGCGTTGCTGCTGCCCTGGACGGCTGTGCTGATCGCATATGCGGGGCATCCGCCGGCGACGTCGACGGTTCCGGTGAGCACGGTTGTCCCGGCCAGGTCGACGGTGTTGCACCCGGATACGGCGACGCCTGCGTATCCTCCGCCGCCGGCGCCTCCGTTGACGCCGTCGCCGGCGAAGCTGCATGCGGTGGCGACGACCGGGTCGCGGAAGCCGTAGCCTGTGGCGCTGGTGTTGACGACGTTCAGGCCGTTGTGGTTGTTCCGCTGGGTGCTGCACCCGGTGAGGACTACTGTGTCGAGGTATCCGCCGCCGTCTGCGGCGTTGATCGTGAATCCGTTTGCGTTCAGGTCGGCGCGGCAGCCGACCAGGCGGATGTTCGCGCCGACTGTCCATCCGTCGCCGGTGCAGGACTGGGCGTGGCAGTTGATGTACGTCGAGTCGGCTATCGGCAGGTTGAAACCCTGTCCGGTGCAGTTCTGGGCGAGGCAGGTGACCAGGTTCCATCCGTCGCCGCCGTATGCGGCGAACGCGGTGCCGGTTGCCTTGTAGATGCCGACGTTCTGCATGTAGATGCCGGCGGCGCCGGCGCCGGTGGTGGCGATCCCGTCGACGCTCGCCGGGGAGGCAGTGCAGTTCAGCCACAGGTCAGAGATGTGGATGCCGGTGCTGCCGCTGGCCAGGATGATGACCGCTGTGCCGGTGAAGGTGGCGGCCGGGGCGAGGATCGCTCCGGCCGCCGGCGGGGTCGCGTCGGCGGCGGCGGTGCAGCTTCCTTTGGCGCCAGCGAGGCTCACGCCTGACGGGACGTTCAGCGGGATGGACGTCTGGTAAGTGCCGGCGGGGAGGAAAACTACGGATCCGTGTGGTACGGCAGCCAGTGCATTGTTGATCGCGGCGGTTGAGTCGGTTGCGCCGCTGGGGTCGGCGCCGAACGCGCACACGTCGAACCAGGGACGCCCAGATCCGAAGTACTGGTCGGCGGGCCACGCGTTGGCTGCTGCGAACTGGGCGGTGCCGGTCAGCGCGCCGGCGGAGACGACCTGCCGGATGGTGAATCCGGCTGCGTGGGGGAGGGTCCCGGTGCTTTCGGCGCCGCGGGTGACCGTCCACGTCGAGCCGGTGACATTGGTGACTGTCATCAGCTCGGACAGTGCAGCAGGATCAGCGACATGGAACTGGGACACGCCAGTCACCGCGGCAGAAAATGGTCCGGCGGAGGTGGTGGTGACCGTCCACGTCTCCACCGTGCCGGCAGAGGGTGCCGTGGTGCCGCCGGGCGGGGCGACGGTCCCGGCGGCGTCGTTCGCATACAGTTCAGTCGCCATGCCCACCGCCTCGGCAGCACAAGCGGGACTAGATAAGCTAAGCCTGGAAGGATTCCATGAGGCGTGCGACGATCCGCGAGTCGTATCGCAGGATGCGCTGGTCGGCGGTGGTGCCCCGGACGGCAGCCACGTCGTATGACATGCGCTCGCCGGTTGCGTAGACCTGGCTGTACCGGCCGGTGACGGGGTCGGTCTGGGTGACGGGGTCCTGGGTGGTCCGCAGGGCATCCATCACCGCATCGATGATCACCGGGAATGAGATGTCCGGGTCAGGGTCACTGTCATCATCGAACCATGTCAGGTATATGTCGATCTGGTGGGTCATGGCTTTCCACCCGGACTGGGTGGTGCCTAGCCCCGGCTCTGGTGCCCGCGGCAGGGATTCGCGGGCCTCAGAACCGGTGGATGGCCAGATGTAGCAGTGCGGGTCGAGCTGGTCGGTTTCGGGGTTCGGCGGGGTGACGAATGCCTGGAGGGGGCCGGTGTTGCCGGGGAGGGGCATGCCGCTGAGGACGTTGTAGATCCATGTCTGGGCGGTGAGGATCGGCACGCTAGCGGACCCTGCGGAATGGTGCGACAAGCTTGCAGGCGTGCGCGTGGAGGCCTTCGGGCCCGTCTGTGGTTTTCGCGCCGGACGGTGAGATGGTCTGGACGGATGTGGCAGTGGCGCCGCGGATGAGGGCCTGCGACACGCCGAACAGGATCGTCGCCCAGTGCAGCTGTGAGGGCATCGCCGAGAAGAGGATTCCCTGCTGGTGTGTCCAGGTGAGCGCGGGCGTGATGGTGAGCGTGCCGGGGCCGGCTGTCGCGGTGGTACTGGTGACGACTGCGGTTTCCTGCCCGCCGTTAGGTGACGGGTCGTAGATGATCCCGGCGGCGCCTGTGGTCATGCCGGCGGGGGGTGCCCAGCCGGTGCAGTCGTCGACGTCGAGGACGGTGGCGCCGGCGGCGGCGGCGGCGGTGAGGGAGCAGTGGGGCCAGCCGTTGGCGTAGGTGATCTGGAGGAACTGCCCGCCGCGGCCGTTGCCGCCGATGTACCCGGCGCCGAGGGTGACGAGCTGTCCCCATTCGCCGGCGTCGCCGGGAACCGTCGAGCCGTAGATAGACAGAGGCGGCGAATTGACCATGAACCAGTCGGCGGGGATCGATGTCCACTGAAGCGGGAACGTATCCGGGGCGACCTGGCCGCCGGTGACCGACAGGATCGGCGACCGTGACAGCAGGATCGTCGTGTTCCCGCCTGCGGTGATCTCCATGCGGGGGTTGCCGGGGCCCTTGAGCTGTTCGGTGGTGATGGTGGCGCGGAGGACCTGGTTCGCGGCGGTGTCCGTCATGCCGGTGGCTCTCGCGCAGATGTTGTACTGCTCGGCGAGCTGCTGCGCCGGGGTGGCCTGACGGTTGGGAATTGTTGACCAGGAGATGCCGGTCGCGGCGCTGGTCAATATGGCTGGGTTGATATAAGGTGTCGGAAATTGGTAGGGTGTGGACATCTTTGTCCTGCCCCCCGTCTACCCCCGCCGGATAACCGTCAGATTCAGGCGCCGGGCACAAGCCGTGCACACATCCCGGCTGCCCTTCACATCCCACACAGCATGCCGGTCACACACCAGCCGCGCGCACTCCGCGCACGTCGCCACCGGAGACGCCGCCCGCGCCTGCGAACCCTTCCGCCTGCCCCCGCACCGCCCGCACAGCCCGCCGCGCGCCACCCCGATCCCGCACTCAGACCCACGACGTCGTACGCATCAGCCCGCCGCCCGGATCCGCTCGAGCACCTCAACACGAGTCCCCTCATCAGGCAGGCCCCTGGTACGCGCGAGTTCCTTCAGGTCATCAATCCGCCACTGAGCCAGCGGACGCCGCCTGGCCTCCTCCGCGGACACAGTCAGACGACCGCTGGAGCCGGCGAATCCCCCCGGCTGCGGCGCCACGCTGGCCGGGACGACGCCGCGGAGCGGCTCACCGCACTCCGGGCAGAACTTCGACCCCGCAGCCACACCATGCCCGTTGCCGCATTCCACTGTCCCCGCAGCCGGCAGGGCCTGGAACCGGGCAGGCAGCGCCCGCAGCAGCGACTCAGGAACCTCCAGGCCGGTGATGCGGGCCATGGCCATGGCCATGAGCTTCTTCTCGTCGTAGGCGCCGCGTTTCTCCCAGTCTTCCCGGCTGGTGGCCTCGTCGGGTGTTTCGGGGATCTCGGCGATGGTCGACGCCCAGAGCGGGTCGTGCCGCAGATGGTTCTCGCATTCAGGACATTTCAAAGCCCAGAGCTCGGCGCCCTCGGGACGATAGTGATCCTTCCCGCAGCCACCGTGATCAGCGGAGATGCCAACCCAGTTGATATCCCGCCGCGCATACACAGTCATGGGAGTACTCACTTTCGGTGAAGCCGCTGAAGCGGAAGGCTGCTGCCGGGCTGAGGCGCCCGCGCAGCGCGAGCTAGACGCCGCAAGCCGCAGCAAAGGAAACTCAGGCGCTGCGGTCTGAACGGTCAGGGTCGTACCACTGCCTCGATGACGGTCACCGTAGTCGCCGTGATATCCGCCACCGCCACCGTGTCAGGCAGCGTCACCTGCCCGGCCACCGTCCCGGCAAGAATCGGCGCCGGCCCTGACGCGCTGGCACCCGTGTAAAACAGGGACGCGGCAGCCACCGTCACCGCCGCAGGTGATGCCGCCGCCCGCCCCGTACGACAACCCCGCCGCAGCAGTGCCCTGCACCGTCGTATCCACGTTGCTGCACGACTCCGTCTTCCGCGCCGTCCAGTAGGTGAGATACAGCGTCCCGGTCACCAGAGTCGCTGCGGTATTCGCCATCAGCCGGTTGAACAGCGCCCCGCCCGACGTCAGCGCTTCCTCTGTTGCCGTCGGCAAATCTCCGACTGCAATCGCCGACAGGGCCGCGTTCGTGCCGTCGCTGCGGAGGTAGTACCCGGCAGTCTGTGTGCCGGCGAGGGCGGTCAGCGCGGCAGCCTGAGTGACCTGCCCCGTCCCGCCGCTGCCGATGTCCAGCGGCAGGCTCGAGGTCAGCACCACGCCTGTCGTCGGATGAACGTGCCCGGCGTCAGCAGCCTTTCCCGTCGCCCCCGCAGCCTGGGCACCGAGGGCGGCGATGTCTGCCGCGGTCGTGTCCAGAACGTACCCGGTTGGTGCCACCTGCCATGTCGCGGGCCCGTCTGCGTCGCTGGTGAGCACCTTACCGTCCGCCGGCGCGACGCCGGTAATAGCCAGCGGGCCCCCGAAAACGATGGGACTGTACGTCCGGGTGCAGTGCTCCCTGATAACAGTCATTCCGGCACCGTGTCCTTCCCGCAGCGAGGGCAGGCGACACTCCACGAGTTCCACAGCCGGCGGCACGATTCACACCACCGGCCGGCTTTCGTACCCATGAACGACCGGTACTTCGCCTGCACCAGTCCGGCGTCACCGCCATTAGTCCGCTCGATCGCCCGCGCATGCTCATCAGTGACAGTCACATGCCCGCCAGGCCGGCCACTGTACTTCGTCCCGTCCTGCATGCTGAACCCGAAACACCCCGCCGGCATCTCAACCCGGACAGCCACAGATACCTCCTAGACCGGCGTCGACAGGATGAAGCCGACCACCGGCGTCCCCGCCCCGGCGATCACATACAGCGACCCGCCAGCAGACCCCGGCAGACCATCGAACCGCACCGACGCAGACGCCGGCACCGGCGCACCATCAGAAGCAGTAACCCCCGACGCCGTCCCCAGATACACGATGTCCGCCGCCGTCGTCGACGAATTCGTCACAACCACCTGACACGACCCCGGCGGCACCGTGCACAACGCCACCGCAGCCGACGTAGCCGTGGCAACCTGCCCCGTCACGATCACCGGTCAGATCGCATTCCACACCCACGTAGGCGCCGTCGACGCATACGTCAGCGTGATCGCCGCACCAGCCGGCAGATACACCGTCACCGACGCACCCGCCGTCACCGGCAACGTCAGCCCCGTCGCCACCCCGTTCACCGCGATCGCCGACACCGCCGCCCCGCCCGTCACCAGGTAGACAACCACGTCCACCCCGGACCCGTTCGCCAGCGGCGCCGTCGTCGCCGGCACCGCCGGCGTCACCACACTCGGCGGCACCGGACCCGTCGACAAACCCGCACCCAGAACCAGCGGCGCAGCATGATAATCCGCACCGACAAGAGCCTGACCAATCGGCATGCGATTCTCCCTCTAAGCTCAGCGAAACCCGGTCAGACAACCACGGCGACAGACGACAGGCCCACCTGCAGCGTCGCCGTCCCCGTCGGCACGATCGCATAAATATTCCACGGCGCCGTCGTCGCCCCCGCAGCCTGCGAATCCTGCCACGTCATCTGCGCCCCCGCAGACAGCGGCAGGCCGATCGCCGACGTCACCGACCCCCGGCCGATATACGCAGTGTTCGGGCCGTCGTTCACGATCGTCAGCCCGGACAGGATGGTGCCGGACGCGATGCCGGTGCTGGACGGTCCGAGCGAGTTGTAAATCTGGGTTGCGGTGTTGTTCGGAACGGCCGTGACCTGGTAAGTCGGGCTGGAAGTACTGAAGATGGCCATGCGGTCCCTTTCATAGGACATGGAAGAGCCCCCGGTGCGGGGGCCGAGGGCTTCCAGGTGAAAATACGTACAGGGAGTCAGAACATGGTCGGCTGCAACGGCGTGCCGTGAACAGCAAGATCGGCCAGTGCCTTCTTGCGGGTCAGCGCAGTCGGCGCGTCATCATAAAGAACGGCGAGCAGTTCCAGGACGCGGCGGGTGCCGCCTACCTGGGTTACCCAGTAGCGTTTATTTCCTTGATGACCTTGGCGGCTTGTAGCCCGCGTACCGCACACCTCGTGTGCCCACGCGAGGAAACCCCGTACGACTGCTTCAGATCCTACGAAACTGATCCAAACGCCCTTGCTACTGATTGTGATACTGCCGTCACCGTCGATTAGCCCGCGCCAGTAATGCGGCATAAGGGTGGCCGGTCCAGCCCATGGGTCGAGCGTATTTGTCTTACGTGGTGTGACGCCGTGGCGGCCGAGCGCTTCAGTGACGTGCCCTGAGTAAATAGTCAGCGCTGAATATGGGCGCTTGCGTCCCTTGGACATCTCCTCAAAATCGCGGATCGGGCGGCGCGCCTGTAGCGCTCTATGCAGGATTGTAAGATGCTCACGATCCTTACGCGCCAGCTTGATCACGAGACGGGGGTTGCCAGAGTCTAAACCGGTCACGCAGCCGTCTGCGCCTATGAAGCCGAGCCAGTACGCCTTGTCCGGAGTGTTGATGTAATCGAAGTAGGTAAGGTTATCGCCGGCCAGCCGCTCCCGGCGATCCATACCAGCGTTCCGTAGCACGTTGTACACGCTGGACGAATGGCAGTTGAGGGTGCGGCCGATCGCCGGGGCATCCATACCCTGCTCATACATCACCGGAATACATGCTCGGGTAGCATCGGTGATCTCGCCTCTACGGACGAGATCACCGCCGTTCCGTTTAATAATGGCAGATACTGTGTGCTCGGTACGGCCAGTGATACGCTGAATCTCACGCCAAGTCACACCTTGCTCATATAAAGCCATGACCTGGGCTTCAGTTTCGGGTGAAGTGCGGGTGCCGGTGACACGTCCGGCACCCACGATCCCAGATGCTTTGATGATGTTGCTGACGGTTCCCTGGCTCCAGCCCGTTTCCTGGGCTATCGCAGGACGTGTCATGCCGCCCTTGTAGAGGTTGATGATCCGATCATGGTCTTCCTGCGGGGCTGGCCTCATGCTGCAATTATACACTCTGCAAACATGAAACTACACCGAATAAAGTCACCCGTAGGGCGTGGAATCGGATTGCTGGAGGCCGGCGAGGTGCGCCGAATACTGAGGAGCATGGCACACAAGTGCGCCATAAAGGAACAAACTATACCTGTAGGTCGCATCTATGACAGGCCAGGCAATACTCACGTAATCCTGGACACAGGTCATCTCCCAGGCATTTCCGACATTCGACATCGCCTGGGGCAGCTGATACGACAGCAGATCCGCATTCCCCGGCGTATACCAGGGATGCACAATCAGCCGCATGATGCTGCGAGTCACCGGGTTACGGAACTCAGATACGGCACCGCCGACCTGAATGTTCCCCGTATCCGACTGCTGGATGAACAGCCGGTAATTCGTCGCCGAGCCCTCGCTGATCACATCCTGCGAGAGGTTAGCAATGTCGGAGCCGCTTGAGAGGAGCTCGGACGGGTCAGCCTTGAACGCGCCGGGGTTGTTGCTGGTGGAGTCCCACAGTGCCTTCAGCGCCACATACACGGCGTTGTACGACAGGTGCGTGCCCACAGAGTTGTTGACATAGCCGCCCTGCCATCCGGACGGGTAGACCCCGGCCTTCGCCGACACGCCGGTCAGAGTCGGGATGACCCCTTCCATCCGCGTGCCCTTACCCGTGCCGCTGTCAGTAGCCGGTGGCACAACCACAGCAGGAAGCGTCGCGAACCCCTGCAGCGTGTACCGGGTAGCACCCACACCCGACGCCAGCAGGTAATAGTTCCCCGGCCCCGTCAGCGACGCGTAAATATTGTACGACGTCGCCCCGGCAACAGCCGGGATCGTCACATCCACAACCGACCCCGCAGGCACCACGAACGCCGTCGACGCCGCCGACACCGCCGTAGACCCGAAGTAGTTGTTAGCCGTGACCGCGACATTGGTGAGGGTGGTATTCAGCGCCGTCTCGTTCGACCCGGCGGTGCGCACGACACAGGTAGGCGTTCCCGGCGTTCCGAGCGGAACCGACGTACCTGCAATCATCTGATACTCTTCCGGCCTGTTACCTCTCGCCGTTGTTGCTGGCGAGCGGGCGCATCATTTCTGTGCGCCTCTCACGCTTTCGTCGTGAGGCCGGACTCTATCTTAATCAAAGACCAGTTTTACCAAATGGTGTGGTAAACTTTTTTCATGAGCCCAAATCCGAACCTTGTACGTCCTGATCGTGACACTATGCTGCGGATGACCGCCACCATGCATGATGGTGAGATTGCTCAGTTATTCGGGTGCACCCGGCCGGTTATCGCCAGATGGCGCGACCACTACGGCATCCCAAGATCACAAGGCAAATCACTCGGTAACATCCAATGGCAAACCGACCGCAACTACTTCGCCCAGATCAATACACCCGCGAAGGCGTATATCCTGGGGTTCCTCCTAGCTGATGGGCACATCGGCAAGGCTGGCTCAAAGATCGAGCTCAGCGTCAAAGAACAAGACGTGGATGTCCTGACGATGATTGCCCATGAACTTGGGTGCGAAGCGCCGCCCAGGCCGATGGCTAACCGCTACGACGGGTCGCTGATGATGCGCCTCAACTTGTGCGGCCGGAAGCTTATTACGGACCTGAATAATCTCGGCTTGTATCACGATAAAAGCACGACCGCGACGTACCCCGCGATCCCGGCAGAACTAGAAGGTCACCTAGTTCGCGGCATCTGGGACGGGGACGGCTACATCGGGCCAAGGGTGTTTGAACTCATCGGAACTTCTGCGCTTCTAGACGGTGTCGTTGCCGCAGCTGAGCGGCACACGGGCTGTCAGTTGCGGCGCCGGATGAGCGGCAAGGGCAGCCGCTATCACTACGCCTACGGTACTCGGCGGGACACCGCGATACTGCACTGGATGTACTCCGGAGCGGACATTGCGCTGGCGCGGAAGCGTGAGAAGTTCCTGACTTACTGGTCTGAGATCCCACGTGCAGAGTCTCTGAACCTTCGCATCGGCCGACGAGTATATACCCGCAAGAGCCAGGTGCGCTCGGCTGCTGATAACCCCTCTGCTGACACGCTTTTCTAGCCGTCACGCTCAGGCTTTCGCCTCACGTTGTGGCGCGGTCAGGTGGCTCGGGCTTTCCAGCAATTCTCGTGGTTTATCCTGGGCAAAGGGTAACTTAACCCAGCATCATTTCCTGAAGCATGATAAGATTCGCCAGGGCACTTATGTCCTCAAACCCTTGTCCGGCGAACTGGGCGAGCCAGCTGAGCTGCTCTGTAATCCCGAAGACGTTCTGTTACCTGCCGCCTCTTGGTGCGGCCGGGCGGGTCATTTCTGCCCGCCTCCTGTACTTTACCATCGTACAGGTCCGGAGCACGACTTCACCTGCGGTCTGCTGACCCTAATGCACTCGGGGCAGATCCCATGACACAGGTGCGACACGTTTGCTCTCTACGGAATCCTGTAGTGCGAGGTTTCCACGGCATTCCCCTGAGATGGGGTGGGGTTCGCCGTTACGGTGTCGTGTTCACTAGCGGATCGCTCCGCTAGGCGGCCATCGTGAAGTGTGACCGATATGGGACGTTGAGCGTGGTAAACGTCTGCGACCCGGCGGGCGGCAGGTTGAGCGGCCAGTTAGACGAGAATGATCCGCCGGACTGGACGAGTTCGGGTACGGATACGTCGAGGACGCTTTGACCGCCGGTCTGGGATCCTGAGATGCCGGTTGCGACTCGTTCGATGCGGGATGCGCCTTGTCCTTGCGGACGGGCGAACTTGTTGCGGTACACAGTGTAGCTTTTTGTTACTCGCCATCATAAAGGTGGCGGGCTACCGCATTTCTGGGTAGCTCACACAGTTTGCCATCCTGCGTGTTCGGACTGTCTCTTGCTCTGCGGCCGTGCTCACGTAATGCCCCGTGAGTCGCGTCCGTTGCAGAGCCCGCACGTACAGTCTCTACGCCGCGACGGGCATCGTCGCGGACCGGGATTCCCCTCTTGGGGGTGGCGGGGTTCCCCGGGCAGTGCGGTTGTTCACCTGCGGATCGCTCCGCGGGGCCGCCTACTTTTCAGTCACGGGGTATATGAGACGGCTTGGTGCAAGGAGGTCAAAAGGGACCAAACCGTATATTGAGCCTATACCGAGGTTGCCAGCTGTCCATGACTTGAGTGCGTCGGCGCCGCCGGGCATGCCTCCGATGAGGGAGGAGATCTGGTCGCCTATGGAGGGCTGGGAGAGTGCGGTCTGGAGGTAGCCGAACTGGGAGAGGAAGTCGGGGCGGAACCCGGACTTGACTACGTCGGCTCTGGAGTTGTATCCGCGCCAGGTTTCGGTGCGGAGGTCGAGTACGGCCTGGGATGATCGTGTGGTGATGTCGGCCAGGTCGGTGAGTGGTTCGTTGCCGCCGCGGGGTGCGTAGCCGGCGCCTTTGACGAGGTCGGGCATTTTGGCTTTGATCATGTCGCCGGTGGCGGAGTAGCGGGTGGCTTCGGCTGCTGCGGTTGCTGCGACCTGGCCGCTGGTTGCGGCTGGTGCGGGGTTGTCGGCGGTGGTGAGTATGTCTGCCATGTGTGTCCCCTTCCGGGGGCTTGATGGGTTGTGTCGTGGTGGTGGTCTCCTTTATGGGTTGCCATGCGCGCCGCGTATGGCGTCGTGGGATCTTTCCGGCACCGCCGGAAAGCACGTGTAGTACAGGCTGGTTCAGCCGCGGCGGCGGAGGATGATGACGCCGGGGCCGCCGTTGCCGCCGTTGCCGCCTTTGCCGTTGACGCTCGTGCTGGTCCATGCGCCGCCGCCGCCGCCGGCTCCGCCTGCGCCGTATGAGGTGGCTGCACAGTTGGATGCGTCGACGCCGGCGGCGGTGGCGCTGGCGCCGGCGCCGGCCATGGTGCCGATCGCCTGCGGGCTGCCGGGGGTTCCAGCGCCGCCGCCGAGTCCTGCGAGGGTGGCTGGGCCGCCGCTGCCGCCGGCGCTGGAGCCGAAGCCGACGGGAGAGCCGCCGGGGAATCCGTGGTTGCTTGCCGCGGAGGATCCAGTGCCAGCGCCCATCAGCAGTCCGGCTGATCCGACCGAGCTGGTAGCGGCGCCCCAGGGGGGCGGGCTGGCTGTGGAGGTCGTTCCGACTGCTGCTGCTGCGCCGGGCCAGCCGCCAAGGCTTGCGACGGTGGGGATGTTCCCGGTGCTGACAATGCTGGATGTGTTCGCGCCGCCGCCGCCGCCACCGGCGATTCCTACCTGCCCGGCGCCGGCTCCGGCTGCCGCGCCGCCTGCACCGCCTGTACCGGCGGTGCCTACCGTGCAGGTCAGTGCCCAGCCGGGGGTGACGGGCAGGAGGGCGCGTACCTCGGTGGCGGCTGAACCTCCGGCGCCGCCGACCTGGGTGATGTTTGACCCGGCGGATGCACCACCGCCGCCGCCTGCGCCGCCGCCGATGACGGAGGCGTCGATGAGGGTCCAGCCGCCGGGGACGGTGAATGTCTGGGTAGAGGTGAGGGTCAGGTCGGCTACCTGGTAGTCGATGACCTGCCAGTAGGTGCCGTCGGACATGACGGTGAGCCGGTCTCCGTAGGAGAACAGCTTGTACGGGTTGAACGGTCCCCAGCCGCTGGCGCCGCCGATGAGCTGGCCGGTGGGCGGGGCGACGGACAGGACGTTGGTGTCGGTGGTTGTCTTGACGACGTACTGGGTCATGCCGGGGGTGACTGCGGTGGCGCTGCCGAGGACGAGAGTCCATGCGCCGCCGGCGGTCGAGGCGAATGCTGCAGCGGGTCCGTTGCCGAGAGGTGATCCGGCGGCGGAGCCTGGCGTGGATACGCCGGGGAGGGTGCCGCCGGCGGTGCCGGGCGGGGCTGCCCAGCCGCCGGCTTCGTTGAGGAAGTTGGCGGTGCTGCCTCCGGCGAGGCCGCTGAGGAGGTTGTTGAATGCGGTGAGGGGGCTGGCGATGTCGGAGAGGTTGTTGGCGGTCTGGGTGTAGCGGGCGTCCAGGTCGGTCAGGGGAAGGTCGTCGGTGAGGACGTACCAGCCGGCGAGGGCGGTGCTGTACTGGAGCAGGAGGCCCTGGTTGGTGAGTGACAGGACCTGGCTGGTGATCAGGTAGACGGCGCCGTTGGCTGCGCTGGTTGCGTCGGCGATGGTGAGGGTCGGGTTGCCGCCGCTGGCGGCGTAGGCGCCGTTGGTGAACAGGATCTGGGATGTCGTCCCGGAGTTGATGTTGATGGCTGCCGGGGGGCTGACCACGTTGCTGAGTGTTGCTGTGCCGGCGGCGGTGGTTCCGGGTGCCGGGCAGGTGAAGACTCCGCCGGTGACGAGCTGGCCGGTTGTGAGTGCGATGGTGGAGGTTCCCGCGCCGGTGCCGGCGTTGACGGTTCCGGTGCTGCCGCTGCCGGTGAGGTTGAATACGTCCGTCCCGGACGTGCGGATGGTGACGGTGTGACCGCTGGCGGTGGCGATCATCTTGACGGCTGTGAGGGTGCCGTCGTGCGGGGCTGATGGCAGGGTGATGGTCCTGCTCGCGGCCGTTGCGTCGACGGGGACGAAGCTGCCGGAGTACGGCACCGTGTAATTGCCGGCCTGGACGGCGGCTACGGGGAGGGTGCTGTATCCGGCGGGGAGGGCGACGTCCCGGTTGCCCAGGCCGTTGAAGTTGTAGATGCTGCTGGTTCCGACGAGCTGGATGCTGCCGAGGGGGACTGTGCTGGCGACGGGCGCACCGGTTCCGGTGAGCTGTACGTACCCGGAGATGTCTATGGTTATGTACTGTGTCGGGGCTACGGAGAACAGCTGGGTGATCGGGGCTTCGGCGGCGAGCGCGACGGCTGTCACTGATAGCGGGCTGCCGCTTGTGCCGAGGACGAAGCAGGGTGTTACGCCGCTGCCTGGCCATGCTGCGAACTGGACGTTGTCGAGGATCAGGGTGCCGGCGAGGCTGTAGTTGATGAAGTCCCCGAGGGGTGTTTGCGGCGGGCCGGATGAGCCGTTGCCGCCGCCCCAGGAGATGTCGCGGAGGCTGACGGTGTTCATGCCGCCGCCGGATATGCCGTATAGCAGTCTGCGGGAGTTTTCGGTGCGGAATCCCTGGGCGGTGATGTTGAGGCTTCCGTTGCCGATGCAGATGTCTGCGCCGTTGGGTTTGCTGATCCACAGGGAGACGCCGGTGGCGGCAGATGAAGCGCCCGCGCCGGAGATAACGTAGCCCGGGCCGCCGCTGCCGGCGGTGACGTAGGAGGTGATCGTGGTCCCGGCGGGGATGAGGCCGCCGGTATCGACGATGGCTGAGCCTACGTCGGTGGATAGCGCGGACGGGTCGAGGATGGTGTTCTGGTTGGGGGATGCCTGGGTTGTGCAGCTGGTGTCGTTGCGGGAGCCGTTTTTCTGGAAGACCCCGCCGTACCAGACCCAGTTGGTGCCTTCCGAGAAGATCCCGTAGTTGCCGCTGCGCTGGCTGTTGCAGCCGAAGAATGCCGTGTCCAGGATGTTTCCGCCGACGGTATTGCCGATGTTGTATCCGGCGTTGACGCATCCGTAGGCGCTGCAGTTCATGAATATGGTCTGGGCTATGTCGCCGCCGGGGTTCCACATCGGGCCGACGGCGAAGCCGTTCTGCATGGTGCCGCCGGAGACGGAGCGGGCGGTGACGTCGGTGAAGTGACAGCCTTCGTTGCTGCTGCCCGCGCCGGTGCCGGCGAGGGTGTCGCAGCCGATGCCGTACAGCGCGGATCCGGTTGAGGTGGTCTGGAGCATCAGGTTGCGGACTTCGGCGTTGCCGCCGCCGTTGAGGAGGATTCCCCAGGTGACGTTTGTGCTCACGTTTATGATCGTGTTGCCGGGGCCCTGGCCTTCGAGGATCGTGCCACCGGTCGGGATGGTGATGGCGTTGCCGACCTGCGGTCCGGTTGGCGGGCGGAAGCTGTCGGCGGTGGAGATGGTCCAGGATCCGTTGCCGAGCTCGATCGTGCCGGCTGCGCCGTTCAGGGCTGTGATGGCGGCGGCGATGGTAGCTTTGGCGGTGCCCCAGGACAGGCCGTCGCTGGTGTCGCTGCCGGTGGTGGTGACGTAGATGATCGTATTAGCGGCAGGTGACTTGACGGCAGCGCTGGTGAGGACGCCGGCGGTGACGACTTGGCGGGCGGTCCAGTTCGCTGCATGCGTGACCGGGGTGGTGCCTTCGGCACCGCGGGTAACTGTCCATGTTGATCCGGAAACAGCGGTGACCGTCATCAGTTCGGACGGAGCAGCCGGGTCGGCTATGTGGAATTGCGAGGCGCCACTGACGGCTGTGGGGAACGCTCCTGGGCTGGTGACGGTAAACGAGGTGTCGGATGTGGTAGTGCCACCGGCAGTGACGGTGGTGGAGGCGTCATTCGCGTATAGTTCGGTCGGCGTGGACACACTACACCTCCGCTACCTGGATACGGCTGGTCAGCGTGTGGCGGGGGCGGCGCGGAGGCTCAGCATTTCCTTGATCGTCGCCCATGCTGCCTCGCGTGTCCCAGGGTCGGGGTCGTAGCGGGCCTGATGCTGCATCTCAGCGAGCAGGCCCGTCTGGGCAGCGTTCCTGGCTTTCTCCACCGGGCTCTCGGCTGGTGCCGCAGCGGCAGCTTTGGGGAGTACGCCGCCTGCTGCGACGGCTTTGAACGGGGCGTAGCGGGGGTCAGGGGCGGCGGCCATCTGGTCGATGAGCTCGCCTTGCTCGCGGAGAGTGTCCTGCTGGGCTTTCAGTTGCGCGGCGAGGGGAGCCAGGGCCTCGGCGACGGCTGTCTTGATGACGTCGGCGCCGAGCGGCGGATTGGGGGCGGCTTCAGCCGGTACCGCAGCCTCGGCTGCCTTGTCGGTGCTGGTTCTGGCGGGGTTTTTCTTGCCGCAGCCTGCGCAGAAGGGCGCGGCAGACTTGACTTTCTTGCCGCACCCTGAACATGGGGTCTTGGCGGGTTTGGCGGCGGCCTTCACGAGTCCGCCTGCCACGTCGCCTTCGGCGGCTTCGGTCTTGGTGACTTCGGGTTCGTCCTCGGTCTTTCCTGTGTGCGGGACGGGGACCGGCCGGGCGTGGATGGGCGGTGCGCCTTCATGTCCCGGGCCGTGCATGGGGCACAGGTCGGGGAAGGTGGAGGCGATGTGGTCGTGCATGGACTGCATGGCCTGCCGGGCGGACTCTCTCGAGGTGTTGCGGTAGAAGGTGCGTGAGGGCCGTCCTGTCTCTGACGGTGGCTGCACGGGCGCGGCCTGGTGTTCGTTGGACGGGCTCTCCGCAGCATGGCCGGAGGTGAGAGGGCCGCGCTGGTACTGGGATGCGGACGGCTGCCCTGCCGGTACATGTCCCGGTGATCCGTTCCCTGACGGTGCGGGGCTGGCGGCGTGGCCTTCGCTGATGTAGGGGCGGCGGAAACGGGTGGGCGACAGCTCGGTCGGCGTCGGAAATGTGGTGGGAGACGGCTGGGCGTCCCGGAACGCCTTGTGTGCCTCGGCGCGGAGCTCGGCGAACTCGTCTGCTTCAGTGGCTTTCAGGGTGACGGCGTGCTGCCAGAGGCCCTGCGCCTTCCCCGCCTCGTCTAGGGGCGCTGTGGCTGCGGCGTCGAGGGCCTTGGCCTGCCACACGCCCGGGTCGGCAGCGTCTGCGATGGTGGTGCCGGGGTAGCATTTGGCCACGTCGCCGGGGTCGTAGGCCGGGCACAGCAGATCGTGCAGGACAGCGTCTGCGGGTCCGGCGCCGGCCTGCCGGGCGCGGACTGCGGCGGCGATGGCCATCTTCCCCGACATGGCTTCTTCCGCGGCGGGCGGTCCTGTCTGGCGTTCACGGGAGATTGCTGCGGCTTCGTCGCCTTCGGCCATGCCTGCGTCGGTTTCGAAGTGTTCCATGGCTGCGCCGTCGGGCTCACGGTGGGGAGGGACGTGTTCTGCGTGGACACCGACTGCGCCGTCTGCCGGGGTCGGGCACTTGGTTGTCATGGGGGTTCCGCATTTGCCGCAGAATGCACTGTCCGTTTTGCAATTTGCACCGCAGGCCGGGCACGGGGTCTTCGTGCGGAGGGCTTTCTTGATTGCCCTGGCGAGATCTTCCGGCGTCACCCCGGTCCGGGAGGCGGCTTCCTTTTTGACCTTGTCGTCGTCGGCCAGCGGGTTCGCCACGCCGAGCTCTTTCGCCCGGCGGGCGATCAGCTTCCGCGCCGCCGCGACGTCGCCGTGGCCGGAGCGGGCGAGAATCGCAGCCCGCCGCAGCGCATCTTTATCCGGGATGGGATAACTTCCGTCGGGAAGTGCGTTCCCTTCCTTCGCGTGCTCGCGGCGCTGCTCAGCGGTGAACTCACGGTGGTCCTTGCCCAGCAGCAGAAGCGCCGTCACCTCGTCAGTACGGGCCTTCGCCCAGTCCGGCTCTGCTGTCTTGCAGTCCGTGTCGTCATCCGGGCTCATGTCCGGGCTTGATGACTCGTCCTCGTCGTCGTCTTCCGCGTTGCCGCCTCCCTCCTCGTCGCCGCCGGTGTCGGCTTTGACGGCTTCGGCTTCCCTTTCCTCGGCGGCGCGGCGGTGCTCGAGGAGCTTGGCGAGGTCGCCAGGGGAGAAGGTGAGACTGGCGGTGATGGGCTGGGCGGCTGTCTTGGTCACGTCGGGCTCGTCTGTCTTGGCGAGGATGTCGTCAGCGCCGATCATCTTGCCGGACCACGCCGCGCGGCCTTCTTCGTCAGCTTTGACCAGCTCAAGCATGCAGGACCGGTTGGCCGGGGAATCGACCAGGCTGACCTCGGCTATGCGGCCGCCTTTGATGATTCCGTTCCGCGCCTTCCCGGACATGTCCCGCTCGATGACCGGCCGGGCGATGCCTACGCTGTAGGCGCGCAGGTGGCCTTTTTTTACCAGCCGGACGGCGGCGGGCTCATCTACGACGCTTTTTACCCAGTGGGCGCCGTCGCCGTCCCGGTTGATGTCTACGGCGACGCCGGAGCCGGCGGGGTCGCGCTGAGGGTTGTGCTGCACGCGGAGGGCGGGCCCGTCGGCCAGCCAGGATTTCAGGGAGGCAGCTGACCAGGCGCTGTCCACGATCTGCTCATCTGTGTCTATTTCGGGTGTGGTTGCTTTCCCGTAGACATAAACGCTTCCGCTGCCCTCAGGGCCTTCCTCCCATTTCTCGATGGGAAACGACGCGTAGACCAAGTCCTGGTCGGCGTTCAGCGTGGCGGCCATGCACCTCCTGGGCGCTGGATGTCATGAAAGATGCAGGCCAGAAGGCCGGAGCAGGTGAGAGTTGAGTTTGCAGGTTGCCATGCGCCACATGGCGCCGTGGAATCTTCCCGGCACCGCCGGGAAGCACGTGTAGTACAGGCCGGGTCAGCCGCGGCGCCGGAGAATGATGATGCCGGGGCCGCCCTTGCCGCCGTTCCCGCCGTTGCCGTAGGTCGTGGAGTTCGTGAACACTCCTGCTCCTCCGCCGCCGCCCCCCGCGCCGTAAGAGGTGGATGCGGCGTCGGCGCCGCTCGCCCCGTTGAGGCTGCCGGTGTTTCCCCCGGATGCGCCGGCGGCGCCGCCTGCGGCCGGGGTGCCGGGGGATCCGGCGCCGCCACCTGTCGTCGTTGTTGACGGTCCGCCTGATCCGCCTGCGCCGGAGGCCAGGCCGATGGGCTTGCCGCCGGCGTATCCGCCGAGGGCGCCGGTGCCGCCGGTGTATGCGGCGGTTGAGTTCATCGTCCCGGCGCCGCCCTGGCTCTGGCCCCATGGTGTGGCGTTGGCGTTCGTGGCGGTGGCGGAGCCTCCTCCGCTGGGGTAAGTGATGCCGGAGGTGACGGTGACGATGCCGGAACCGGAGATGGTGGATGCTGTGCCCTGTCCGCCCTGGCCGCCGGTGACGCCGCCCGAACCGGTGCCGGTTGCCCCTGTGCCTTCGGCGCCGCCGGAGCCGACTGTCAGGGCGAGGCTCATGCCGGGTGTCGGGATCGTGATTTCGGCGCGGACCTCGATTGACGCGCTGCCGCCGGGCGCGCCGGAGCAGGCGATGTTCGTGGCTGGTGTGCCGCCGCCTGATCCGCCGGCGCCGCCGCCGACGACGGATGCGTCGATGAGGGCCCAGCCGGCGGGTACGGCCCAGTTGGAGACGGTGCTGGTGAAGATCAGGTCGGCGGCTTGGTAGCCGACTACCTGCCAGTTGGCGCCGTCGGACATGACTTCGAGGCGGTCGCCGCCGGAGAACAGTTTGAAGGGGATGCTGGTGGCGTATCCGCCGATGGTCTGGGTGCCCTGGGCGGTGACTGTGATGATCCCGGCAGGGTCGCCGTAAGTGGTCTTGACGACTGTCTGGGTCATGCCCGCTGATACGACGGTCGCGTCGCCGAGGGTAACCGTGTAGGCGGTTCCGGAGGTAGTGCAGAACGCGGCGGCGGGGACATTCCCGAGGCTCGCTGTGGTGGACGGGGCTGTGACGCCGGGGAGGGTGCCGCCGGCGGTGCCGGGCGGCGCGGCCCAGTGGCCGGCGGCGTTGAGGTAGCTTGACGATCCGCCGGATGGCGGGTCGATGCTCTGGCCCTGGATTTGCGTTACTCGCGGGACAGCCAGGGTGCCGCCGAGGTCCCCGGCGAGGGATATGCCTATCTGGGTCCAGGCAGTGCCGTTGGAGTGGGACAGGGTGTAGGTGTCGGTGGCCCAGTAGTAGCCGACGTAGTTCCAGACTCCTGCGGTGCCGGAAAGTGCCGGGCGGTTCGCTGCGGTGCCGGATTCGAATGTGATGTCGGCCGGCAGCATGATGTCGCGCAGGTAGGTGTTGAAATATGCGAGGCTGCTGGTGGGGACCAGGGTTACGGGGCCGGGGATGACGGGGACGGCGGCTGCGCCGCCGGTGGCGTTGTTGCCCTGGACGTAGCCGCGGACGGAGACGATCATGTTCTGGGCGGGGTTGGCGCTGAACAGCTGGCTGAGGGGGGCTTCCGCGTAGAGCCCGTCGACGACGACGGCCATCTGGTTGCCGGTCTGGCCGGATCCGAAGGTGAACCATGGCTGGCCGCCGTTGGTGTTGTTCCCGGCGGATCCGATGGAGGCGGTGAATTTGAGGTTTTCCAGGACGAGGAGTCCGCGGAAACTGAAGTTGATGTAGTCGCCGAAGGGTGCCTGCTGGGGGAAGCCTGCTATCTGGCCGCCGCCCCAGACGATGTCTTTGATGGAGATGCTTTCCTGGCTGCCGCCGTCGCTGCCCATGAGGAGCCGGGCGGAGTTCTCGTTGCGGAATCCCTGGACGGTGGCCTGGTTGCACTGGGTGATGAATATGTCGGAGGTCCAGCTTTTCTGGATGGATCCGCCGTACCAGGAGAATGTGGTGCCCTGGGCGTAGATGCCGTAATTCCATCCGGCGGAGGCGCAGTCGATGTAGGCGTGATCGAGGATGTTGGCGGGGGTTCCGTTGCCGATCTGGAATGAGGCACCTGTGCCCGCATTGGCAGGCGTGTTGATGACTTCGTTGTAGGAGTGGCAGTTGACGAATTTGGTCTGGGCGACGTCGGGATTGAAGGCCGTGCCGCCGACGTAAAGCAGGGACCCGCCGGATATGGCTGGAGGTCCCTGCGGCGCTGTCGGTGATGCTGCCGTCGTGGTCGCCGAGATAGTGTAACCGGTGTAGGGCGGCCCGCTGGGCGGGTAGAGGGCGCTGATGGTCGCGGTGGCAGGGATGCCGCCGTCAGGCGCGAAGATTCTCTGCCCTATATCGGCAGATACGGCGCTGGCGTCCAGGACGGTGGTGGATCCGCTGGTCCAGGTGCCGACATCCAGCCGGGCGCCGAGGACGGGCATGGGGGCGACGCAGAACCCGTGGGTCATCCAGCCGGCCTGCTGGTCGAGGCCGACGTTAGTGAAGCAGCAGGACTCAGCGGACGCGAATGACTGGGGCGGCTCGACACCGAGGCCCCAGGAGACGTTCGCATTCGCCTGGGTGCGGACTTCGAGGTTCCTGACTTCGGACCAGGCACCCCTGAGGAGGATGCCCCACATTGCGGTGCAGTTGATGTAAATGTTGGTAAGAGCCGGGGATATTCCTTCGAGGACGGTGCCGTGCTGCAGGATTACGGCAGCAGTGGTGCCATCTGTGTCGGTCATGGGAGTGGTGATGACCCATGCGCCTTCGCCGAGAAGGATCTGGCCGCCGGTGCTGCCGAGCGCGTTGATAGCGTTGACGGCGGCGGCGATGGTCAGCTTGGCGGTGCCCCAGGACAGGCCGTCGTTGGTGTCACTGCCGGTGGTGGTGACGTAAATGATGCTGTTGGCGGCGGGTGATTTGACGGCAGCGCTGGTAAGCGCGGCGGCGGTGACGACTTGCTGGACGGTGAATCCGGCCGCATGCGCAACCGGGCCGGTGCCTTCTGCGCCCCTAGTGACAGTCCACGTGGTACCGGACACGTTGGTAACTGCGATGAGCTCAGACAGAGATGCGGGGTCGGCGACGTGGAACTGGGACACGCCAGTGACGGCGGCGGGGAAGGGCCCGGCGGAGGTGGTGGTGACCGTCCACGTCTCTGTGCCGCCGGTTGCGGTGGTGCCGCCGGGGGGTGCGACGGTGCCGGCGGCGTCGTTGGTGTAGATCTCGGTCGCCACCAGTTACCTCCTGTACTACAGGAAGAATCAGCGAGCGTAGAAACAGTAGGTGCCGTTGTTCACGGCCATCGCCGATACCCCTATCAGGGGAGACGGCAGCGGGGACGG
>Ga0335078_10000428_pt1 | contig 65345 bp, 47 predicted proteins | sample Lox_Sample_32_FD_206711 | JGI IMG/M metagenome (GOLD analysis project Ga0335078, IMG submission 206711) | Soil microbial communities from Loxahatchee National Wildlife Refuge, Florida, United States - Lox_Sample_3.2 | ecosystem: Environmental > Terrestrial > Soil > Wetlands | place: USA...
TCCATTGATTCAACATCGTAGAAATGTTCTTCAACGATCTGATTAAACCTCGCTTCCACATCGTCTTCATCATCTGTAGGAAGTCTGTGTTTCGACAAATATTCGGAGCATCGGAGCACCACCGTTTTGGCTGTCTGTAACGTCAAGCCGTGATGCCGGTACAAAATCTCGCCAAGTAGACGAACAGCCCAGTTCGCAGATTCCTGCGATTCAGTGAAGATTACGTAATCATCGATGTAGCGGATGAAATCCACAGTATGCGAAAGCAATACATTGTCCACATCGATAATCGTCGCTTCCGCCAGTGGTCTGCTTGCCGGTGGTCCAATCGGAATACCGAAACTGACGTTCTCCGCGCTGAACCGTCGCAATAGCCTCTCCAGTGTTGCCGGAAACTTACTTCGTCGCGCATCACTGACGGTTGCCTCCACTGCGTTCCGCACGCGATGTTGATACACACGATAGTAGAAGTCGGCAATATCAGCGAATACCATCCACCCGTCACGATTGTTGGTGGCACGAGTCAAAATCTCTGCGTTGAATTCCGCGTGGGACGGCCGGGAATTGTATAAAGCGTTAGGGTTGGCCCCTTCCGCACGAAATGAAAAAACCCTACGTTCACTCACCCTGATACGCGCTGCTTCAATGTCATCTCGGAGCGCTCGCACCAAGGATGTAAAGACAACTAAGTCAAAAGGGTGAAGAAGTGTCACTCGCCTGAGGTTTATGACTGACTTGGGTGCTGACAGTTCAAGGGCCGGCCTATATGCGTTATAGTTGTCTAAATCTACGTCGGCTAGATATTTCTTGAATGTCGACCACGAGTCGACCAACACGTTGAATTCCGAAGGCTTCGGGAAAAAATCACTGTAACCGTGATGCTTTATTGCTGCTAATCCTGCTTCCAGTTCGTCTTCGGTGAGTTTCAGCATTTATTGTTCCTTGTTTGACGAAACACCGTATTTCGCGCGCTTCGAGGAATCGTATCACCTTGGCGAATGTGCTGCGTTTTACCTGTTCACCTCGTGCAATCACGCCGACCGTTTCGCGATTTATTTTGGTTTCCCGTGAATTCTGCGTATTCCTATTTCCCGGATTCTTTGTCGGGACCGGTGGCCCACTCAAGCTGGGTTTGCTTGAGTGGGGGAGTTCGATTGGCGCAGGCTGAGATCACTTATCCCAGAACAAGGGCAGCTTAGCGCCCGCTTTCCTCCCACACAAGCCAAACCCTGGCTTGTGTGGGCCACCTGTCTGTCCAGCCGTCAGGTGAGTAGCGTCCGAACCGACTACCGGTTCCCCGAGGCTGCGTCCACGCCCTTGATCTTGACTGCGATGTCAATGAAAGCGAGGGCGGCGCGGCTCAGGGCTTTGTCTTTGCGGAAGACCAGCGCCAGGTCGCGCCGAATCTGTGCGTCCGAGATCGTCACAGCCGCAAGCGCGTTGGCGCGAACATCTTCCAGCACATTGGAGCGCGCGATGAAGCCCACGCCGGCATCTGCTGCCACAAAACGCTTCAGCAGTTCGCTGGAATCGAGCTCCATCGTATAGCGCGGTTTGAGTTTGTTTTCGTGGAAAAGATTTTCCAGCGCATCGCGCGTATGGCCTGCTTTCGGCACGATCAGAGGAAACCTGGCGGCGTCGGCGATGGTTGCGGATTTCATCCGCGCCAGCGGATGCTGCGGCGGTGCGATGATGACCAGTTCGTCGCGGTGAATAAGAACGACCGTAAGGCGCGTGTCGGTCACAGGCAGCGAGATGACGCCGAAGTCCACCGAGTTATCAATCACCGACTCCAGAATCCTGGCGTAATCGGAGCGCTGGATGTTGACGGCAACGTCGGGATACTGCTTTTTGAATTCCGCGAAAACTTCGGGAAGAATGTGCAGGCAGGTGCCTTCGTTGGCGCCAACCACGATTTCGCCGCGCGGCACGCGCTCGGTTTCGGCGACAGCGGTCAGCATAGCTTTGCGCGCGTCGAGCATCTCCTCGGCGAACTTCTGAAACAGCTTGCCCGGCGCAGTGACCGAGACTTTGCCACCAGAGCGGTCGAGCAATTTAGCGCCGACTTCTTCTTCCAGGGAGCGAATCTGCGAGGAAATCGCCGGCTGCGTGCGGAAGCGCTTCTCCGCGGCGCGAGAGAAGCTCAACAGGCGCGCGACTTCGAGAAAGGTTTCGAGTTGGTCGAAGTCCATAAGTTTCGCCTTTGGCTGTTGGCCCTTGGCTATCAGCTGTGAGTTTTCAGCCCAGTTTCAACCATCCCTCAGGCTTAAGAAGCTCTGATTCAGCTCGATAGAAAACAACAGCAGGTTTCTCCACTCCGCGGCATCGTCCATAACAGGGGCGATTCGGCTGCGCTCGAAATGACAACACTAGCGTTAATCAGAGGTTCCTTAATACCGCATAAGGCCCGCTTATCGCGGCCATAAAAACAATCAATTTCCACGCACAGGCCCGCTCTTCTTACACTCAGCCTGCCTGCACAATTGTGAGAGATTGTAGCAGACCAGTTCTCCCATACCGACATGAGAAGGCTCGTTCCGACATCGCGCACCTGTGCGCAACGAAATCCTACACAACCTAAAGGAGCAATTTATGGCTGACGCGAAAACCGTTCTGGAGTTTGTGAAAAAGAATGGCATCAAGATGCTAGACCTGCGCTTCACCGATCTTCCGGGGCTGCAACATCACGTTTCTTATCCCATCGATCAACTAAGCGAGGCATCGTTCGAAGAAGGCTTCGGCATGGATGGCTCGTCCATTCGCGGGTGGGCTGCGATCCATGAAAGCGACATGCTGCTCATTCCCGACCCCACCACGTACATGCTCGATCCTTTCACCGAAACGCCGACTCTGGTGATGGTGTGCGACGTGATCGATCCGGTGACCAAGCAGCGCTATGATCGCGATCCGCGCTATATCGCGAAGAAGGCCGAACTATATCTCAGCTCGACCGGACTTGCCGACACAGCTTTTTTCGGCGCCGAGGCCGAGTTTTTTATTTTCGACAACGTCCGCTTCGATCAGCGCGAGCAGCACGGATTTTATTTCATTGACGCCGAAGAAGGCCGCTGGAATTCCGGCCGCGAAACCAATAACCAAGGCTATCGGCCGCGCTACAAAGAAGGATATTTCCCGGTGCCGCCGACCGATCATTACCAGGACCTGCGCAGCGAGATGGTGATGACCATGCAGAATTGCGGGCTGGAAGTGGAATGCCATCACCATGAAGTGGCGACCGGCGGGCAGACGGAAATTGATTTGAAGTTCGATTCGCTGGTGCGCTCGGCCGACCACATGATGCTTTACAAATATGTGGTGAAGAACGTCGCCAACCAGTACGGCAAGACTGTCACGTTCATGCCCAAGCCGATCTTCCAGGACAATGGCAGCGGCATGCACACGCATCAGTCGCTGTGGAAAAATGGCAAGCCGCTGTTCGCGGGCGATGGCTATGCTGGCATGTCGCAGATGGCGCTATGGTATATCGGCGGACTGATCAAGCACGGCCCGGCGCTCTCGGCGATCATCGCTCCGACCACGAACTCCTATAAACGCCTGGTGCCGGGATTTGAAGCTCCGGTGAACCTGGCGTATTCGCGGCGCAACCGCTCGGCGGCGTGCCGCATTCCCATGTACTCGGCGTCGCCGAAGGCAAAGCGGGTGGAGTTTCGGCCGCCGGATCCGAGCTGCAACCCGTACATGGCGTTTGCCGCGATGATGATGGCGGGATTGGACGGCATTGAGAACAAGATTGATCCGGGCCAGCCGCTGGATAAAGACATTTATGACCTGGGGCCCGAGGAACTGGCGAAGGTGCCTTCGATGCCGGGCTCGCTCGAAGATGCCCTGAACGCACTGGAAAAAGATCACGCGTTCCTTTTGAAGGGCGATGTCTTCACCGAAGAGCTGCTGAGCACCTACATTGACTACAAACGCTCGAAAGAAGTTGATGCGGTGCGGCTGCGGCCGCATCCGTTCGAGTTTGCGCTGTACTACGACATTTAAGACGGTAAACGATTGATCTCCTCCTGAGGGTGGCCCGGCGCAAGCCGGGCCTTATTGTTATGTGAGGCATCACCTGGCGGCGTTTAACGAGATTTGCCGCCTCGACTTGACGGCGGAGCGCTCGCGGCTTTCAAATGGAATTTCGCCGAATCACAACTTTGACCAACCAAGGAGATCGGATTTCATGAAAGTCGGCAAGCGCATGGCGTTTTCTCTGATTACGGTCGCATTGGGAGCCACGATTCTTCTCGCTTCATCGGCGGCTAAGGCTGCGAGCACGTTTACCGGCACCGTCACCGATGCCATGTGCGGGGCCAAACACATGATGGAGGGTGACCCTGCCGGCTGCCTGCGCGCGTGCGTGAAGAAGGGATCGCAGTACGCCCTCGTAGTGGGCGACAAGGTTTACACGCTCGATACCAAAGATAAAGCCGCTCTCGACCAACTGGACAAGCTGGCCAACCTGAAAGCCACGGTCAAAGGCCAGGCTAATGGGGATACCATCGCGGTCAGCTCCGTCGCCGCGGCCAAGTGAGGCCAGATCTGAGCTCTTCAAAACTCGGAATCCCCGGCCTGCCTGATTTAACAGGCCGGGAACCCGAATTTTCATATTCTCTTTACATTCCGCTATGTTAGATTTGACGCTCACTCACCCAGTGGAGGAAAAACGAATTGGGCAAAGACATGGTCCCCAAGCGGATCTTTTTCACCAAGGGGGTCGGAAAACACCGCGAACGTCTTACTTCTTTCGAGCTGGCGCTGCGCGACGCCGGCATCGCGGCACAGAATCTGGTTCGCGTATCATCCATTTTTCCGCCGCAATGTAAACTCATTCCACGCTCGCAGGGGCTGAAATACTTGAGCCCGGGGGAAGTCGTTTTTGCCGTGGTGGCGGAGAATTCGACGCGCGAGCCGCATCGCCTGCTGGCTTCGAGCATTGGCGTGGCGATTCCAGCCGACCGCAATACATATGGCTACCTGAGTGAGCATCATTCGTTTGGCGAGACGGACAATTCCGCCGGCGATTATGCCGAAGAACTTGCGGCGGAAATGCTGGCCACAACCTTGAATGTGGAATTCGATCCTGACCGTTCCTGGGACGAAAAGAAAGAAATCTATCGCATTTCGAACAAAATTGTGCGCACGGCGAATGTTACGCAGTCTGCCGTCGGGGATAAGCGAGGATTGTGGACGACGGTCATCGCCTCGGCGGTGCTGATCTTCGACTAGCTCTGACAAACCCAATCTTGTTATCCCGAGCGCAGCCGCATCGTCCATATGACAATGCACCGCGGTCGAGAGACCTGCTGTTAAGGCCCCTAGAACCTGCGAAGATTGCCGCAAGACGCAAAACCAGATCCCTCCACTCGCAGTTGATTTGCTGCGTTGATTTGCTGCGCAAATCAACTGCCTCGGTCGAGATGACAAGGCTTAAGATGTTACTGACTACCGAGCTTAACGCTTCGCGCCTGCCTTTTCCTTCTTGGCCGCAGGCGTCTTTGCTTTGCCCAATCGCTCGAGCACTGCAGCCACAATCAGCGGCAATCCCACGGTCGCGTCGAGAAAAACTTCGCCAAACCTTCCACCCTCGGCCGGAGGCACAAATTTTCCCCACGAGATCGCTTCGCTGTAAGGGCTGCCCGACAGTCCGCCCCAATAAACCGGTTCGGGGCAGATGCGGACGCCGTAGTGGTAGCGCTTCAAGGGAACGTTCTCGCCCAGGCGGCGATGGCGCAGCTCGATAAACGGACCGAACTGCTGCGACCAGTTGCGTGGCACCCCGCCGCCGATGGTAAAAATGCCGAGCCTCGTTTGTCGCAACAGGGTTGCGGCGAAATGTTCCAGGTCTTCGAAGGGATCGAAGCGCAGCTTGTGTCTTCCCGTTGATTCGCGCAGACGGTTGTTGAGCGCCACATCCAGGCCAAGTTCGGAATCGGTAAAGGCGGGCACAAAAACCGGTACACCCTTTTCGAAAGCGGACTTCAAAATGCCACGCTGCCCCTTGGCATGCTTGGCCAGATGCGCTCCGATGGCGTGATTCAACTTGTACGAGCAAACGACTTCATTGTGGTCCCAATTTTCCAGGATCTCCGACATGACGACTTCCACGTCATCCAGGTTCTGCTCCGGCTCCAGCGTGTCGTACACGCGGTTGTAGCCTTGTTCGTAGAGTTCCGTGTCGGAGACGTCCGGGTTATAGCGGAAATGTGAGCGGCCCGTGGCTTCGACCAATCCGTGCGCCATCAGCGCACCGGTGGAGACGATCGCGTTTACGATCCCGCGGTCAATCAAGTCGGCGATAATCAGGCTCTGTTTGGCCACGGTCATGGCGCCGGCGAGGGTCATCACCACAAAGCAATCCTTGTCGCGAGCCATGGCTTCGAGCACGTCGGCGGCTTCGCCCACCTGGCGGCCGGTAAACGCGGTCTTCGCCATGGCGCGCACCAAACCGTCGATCGAGCGCACCCGCGTCAGATCCAGAGATTCCAGGGGGATCAGCCGGTCTTGGATCGGATTGTGCAGCTTTCGGTCAATTCCAGTTCCGTCATGATTGCCGTGTTTCATTCCCGCACCTCGCTGTTGTATGAAGGAATACTGTATCAAAGGCTATCGAATCGTGAGCGGCGGATTTCCTCAGTTCTCTCAGACCGCCAAGTCGAGCGCGTCCTGAAACACCAGCACTCAAACTGATATTCTATTGCCTCGCCGAAAGGAAACTTTCCCTTGCCGCCTGAGAAATTTCGCGTTGGCCTGGTGCAGATGTCCATGACGGCTGATCCAGACCAGAATCTGCAGCATGCGCTCGACCGCGTGCGCGATGCCACTTCGCGCGGGGCCCAAATCGTCTGCCTGCCGGAGCTTTTTCAGACCCAGTATTTCTGCCAGCGCGAAGACGCGACGCTATTTGACTTGGCAGAGCCGATCCCCGGGCCGACCTCAGACAAACTTGCCGAAGCCGCCAAGAAACTTCGCGTCGTGCTGGTTGCGTCGCTATTCGAGAAGCGCGCCCCCGGGGTTTATCACAACACGGCGGCAGTGTTCGACGCCGATGGCGCGTTGCTCGGCATCTACCGCAAGATGCACATTCCCGACGATCCGCTTTTTTACGAAAAATATTACTTCACGCCGGGCGATCTGGGATTTCGGGCATTCGATACTAATGCCGGGCGCGTGGGAACTCTTGTGTGCTGGGACCAGTGGTATCCGGAGGGCGCGCGGCTTACTGCGTTGCAAGGAGCGCAGGTTCTTTTTTATCCAACCGCAATCGGCTGGCATCCCGCCGAGAAAGGCGAGTTCGGCGCAGCGCAGCACGATGCCTGGCGTACCATCCAGCGGGCTCACGCGATTGCGAACGGTGTTTATGTGGCCGTGGTGAATCGGGTTGGCTTTGAAACGGGCGATGTACGCGGCAAGTCGGCTGTGGGGGCAGGGCTGGAATTCTGGGGCGGGTCGTTCTTGTGCGATCCCTTTGGACGCGTGATCGCCGAGGGATCGCACAACAAAGAAGAAATTCTCCTCGGCGAGGTGGACGTGCGTGTGATCGAAGACGTTCGCCGGAATTGGCCCTTCCTGCGCGATCGCCGGATTGACAGCTATGCGCCAATCACGAGCCGAATGATTGATTGAAGCTCCGCGCTCACAGCCATGACAAGTCCTTCGTGATTAAGTATCTGGCACATGGCGCCTGCGTCTTAAACCATAACTTTAAGCCAAACAATCTGTGGTAAGAATTCCGCAGCCGCTGGAAATGCGAGCGTGATCGAAAGGCATGGGGGGATGACGCCAGCGGATAGCCGAGTTCTTGCAGCGAATTTTCAAGCATGGCTTCGAGTCCGGCTAATGCTTCGACCGTCAGCGAATTTCTCCAGCGACCGACGGGATTGAATTCGCCGGTTGTGTTGGCTGCGAATGAAGAATTCGGCTGGCTGACCGTGCCAATGCCGTTGCCCAAGATGCGATCATAGTTAAGCTCATGCTGAATGAACCCTCCCACGCCCGCAAGCGTGGTGCGAGGATCGGCAATCAACTTCTCGAATCGGACCTCACAATAATCCTCGCCAAGTTGGCGTCCCGATTCCCTGCCCCTCTGCACCATCCAATCCCAGTACACGCCAGCCGCGAATAGTGGCCGCCGGCGATCCCAGGGCAAGCGGCGGATCCAGTTCTGCTTTTCCAGCGACAAGGCCACATCGCGGCCATCGCGGATAATGTGAACGATCAAAGCATCAGGAATCGTCTGCTTGATGCGGTGGAGATAGAGAAGATGTTCGGGAGTGCATTCCGCCCAGCGTTCAACACCCTGTGTATGCGCGATCTCTTCCATCACGATGCGCAGGAAGTCGCCGCCGTTGCGGCATTCTTCGAGGACCTTTCTCTTGATCGAATCAGTCTGAAGGCCGGAGACCGAGAACAGTTTGCTATGGAGCCAAGCATCCATCAGCCTTTCGCGGTTTCGCGGAACCGATAAATCTCCGAAGCGGGGTTCCAGGAGATTAATAGCGTGGGATTCTGTGCGGTAAACCGCAAATCCTCCCGCGGAGAGGAGCATGTGGTAGAGCAGCGTCGTTCCAGAGCGAGGGCAGCCGACGACAAAGACTGGCGCCTTACTTCGTCGCATCTCTGCGAGACGCGGCTGCAACTGCTTCATCGCCGGCGTTGGATTCATCAGGGCCATGGTTAGCCAACCCGCCTTTTGGAAGGCATCCGGGAAATCGGCATCGAGCGCCCGTATTCTGCGCCAAGACAGACTCGCTCGATATCATCGGCAAGGCGCGCCGTGTTGTCCTCAAGCGTCCTCTGGGGAATTCGCGTAACCAGGCTGTCACGATTTGTGAGTGCCTGGGTCATGAGTTGGATAAGGTGGCCGGCATCGCCCGGAACCGGAAACAGCTCCACACCTGGCGGCCGCGCACTGTTATCGCTGGCGAAAACAGGTGTTCCCAGCGCCAGGGCCTCCAACACAGAGGCGGAGACTCCATCCATCAGGGGAAGGCGGATGTACGCCAGCGAACGCTGCATCAGGGTTAGAAATGACGGATGCGCAAGTGAGCCAGTAACGTAGACCGAATCGTCGAGCTGCCTGCGATTCAGAAATTCATTCAGCGGCGGCAACTCGCGGGCCGTAGTTCCGACCAGCAGAAAACCGATTCTGGGGAATGCGGCTCGGAATTGCCGGATGACGTCCGCCAGAAACTCCAGCATGTACTCTTTGCGAAAGCAGGCGTAGACGAAGAAAACGCCGTCGTGGCGGCGGCAGAATCGCTCGATCCCGGCGGGGATTGAGGCTGGCGTAAATTCGATGTATTGCGCGGAAAAGTGCGGGATCGGGGCCACGCGCGTGGAACCGATTCCCGTGGTCAGCACGGCGGCCTTTACGGCTTCGCTGTTACAGTAGATGCGCACAGGGATCCGAAAAAGCAATGAGAATAGAGCGTGCCGTAACGATCCCCTGGGCGCCGGAAAATACGGCTGCTGAGCGCCGCCGCAGTAAGTTAACAGCGCAGGGCGTCGCCACACGCGCGCCAGGGATAGTGCCGTCAACGCCAGGACATATCCCTTCTTCGAATCGCCGTTGACCCGAACATGGACAGCGTAGCCGCGCCGTACGAAGTGCGTGATCTTCGACACGTAATCCCGAGCGCCCTGCACGTCAATGTATTCGGAACTGCGAATCTTGCGATTCTCATTCAGGTTCATCACCTGGCAATCCCAGCCGCAAGATTCAAGTTTTTTACGCAAGCCAACCAGGCTCATGGACCAACCACATACCGGCGGCGGCCAGTTTCCGATTTGCAGAATCCGCTTCACGCCGTCAGCTCCTGATGAGCTTCAACTGACGCCATTCCCGCTTTCTCCGCCAGCAGTTCACAATAAAGCGCCTCATAGCGCAATGTGACGCTTGCCATGCTGTATTTCGATTGCGCCTGCTGCCGCGCATTTGTAGCGCACCGTTGCCGCAACTCCGACTGCGTCAAGAGCAGTTCGACCTTCGCGGCAAACTGGCGTTCATCAGCATTGGGCAGCAACAAACCGTTTTCGCCGTCGCGAATCAATTCGCCGTTGCCGCCCACCGAGCGAGCCACGACGGGCACGCCTCCCGCCATGGATTCCAGAATCACGTTCGACAAGCTTTCCGATTCAGATGGCAGCACGGTGATATCGAGTGAGGCGAGCACGCCCGGTATGTCTCTACGATCTCCGAGGAATACGACGCGGCCATTCAGGCCGAGCGATGCAGCCATGTCTTCCAATCCCGGACGCAATGGGCCATCGCCGGCCAGAATGAACCGAAGCTGCGGAAAGCGTGGCGCCAGGAGAACTGCCATGCGCAGGAAAATGTCGTGGCGCTTCGCTTTGTGATTCATCCGAGAAATCATCCCGATCTGCACGGCGCCGCTTTCTCGCGGCAACTCCGGCGATGCGGGGGCGAAGAATTCATCCGCCAGGCCGTTCGGAATTATCACGAGTTTCCGCGATGCAATCCCCGCACAGCGCAGCTGCTTGGCCGCAGCCTCGGAGTTGCAGACCACGCGATCGCACAGCCGAAACACAAGATTCTGGGCGCGGAACTGCATCGGCGTGAGCAGATCGCCAAGCTGACGAAAACTCCCGATGACTGCAGGCACGCGCGCCACTCGGGCGGCGGGAATCAGCATGAGATTCGCGTAGAAGTCGAAAGCCTGGGCGATAGTAATTTTCTCCAGGGCCAAATGGCGCGCCAGATTGAGGCGGGCACGCTGCGATCCCCATTTCACCAGACTGCCGCCGGGAGAAAATTCGACAAGCTCGTCAAGGCCTTTAAGGAAAACCCCTTCGCGCTTCAGGCTCCCCAGGGAAATTGCGAAGCGCGTGCGATCCAGAGCTCTTGCCAAGGCGGCGAATTGACGCTCGGTTCCCCCTGTTTCGAGCGAGTTGACCATCAAGAACACGCCGGGGAGGCGATGATCGCTGTCTCGTACCACCCGGTGGTTGCTGCGATCGCTCATGAGTATCGTTGCCGGCCAGCGGCCAGCGCCTCGCGTGGCTCTGGGATTACACTCGGCCCCGCATAAGAATTCGATTCCAAGAAGTTTCTGTGCCAGAGCTCGAAAACCAGCAGCAACCATAGCACGCCCGAGTGATCGCGACCGCCGTTTATGTGTTCATCCATCACGCCGCGAACCGCTGCCGGTTTGAAATATCCGCGCTGCAATGTGCGCGGTTCCAGCAGCACCTGGAGCTGGTCGCGCAATCCGTTGCGCATCCAGTGAACCAGCGGCAACGAGAATCCCTGCTTACGGCGAGTGAGCAATTCGGGCGGAATGCCGAGCCGGGTTGCCAGCTTCTTGAGAATGTATTTCCTTACCCCGCCGCGAAATTTGTACTTGGGCGGAAGACCAGCGACCCACTCGACAAACTCATGATCCAGAAACGGGCAGCGCACCTCGAGTGAGTTGGCCATGCTCATGCGATCCACCTTGGTCAGAATGTCTGCCGGAAGATAAGTCTTGCTGTCGAGATACAGCAAGCGGCTCAAGGGATCGCTGGCCGGCGCTTCATCGTAATAGCGTTGAAATTGCAGAAATGGGTTCGTCCCGCGCTGCGCGGTTCGCACAAAGTCATCGGAAAATAATTGGCGCTCCCGGTCCAGCGCGGGCAGAAATGAGATTCCATCGAGATAGCGGTCACGCGACTGGAGCGTCACATTCCAGGCAAATTTGCGGCCTTTTACCTTCGACGGCAGGCGATGGTACAGACGATTTCGATACGCCGCTCCAGCCCACGAGGGAAGCAGATCGTAGTGCCGCCGATTCCAGTTCACGATATAGCGGTCGTAGCCTGCGAAGAGTTCGTCGCCACCGTCGCCGGAAAGAGCTACGGTGACATGCTCCCGAGCCACCCGGGACACGTGGTAGGTTGGGATGATGGAGGAGTCGGCGAACGGCTCTTCCATCTCGCGGGAGAGTGTCAGCAAAGTCTCGACGATGTCGGGATTTGCGATCAGTTCGTAGTGGCTGCTCGAGAAACGCTCCGCTACCAGACGGGCATAGGCAGCTTCATTGAAATCGGCGTTGCCGAAGCCAATCGAGAAAGTCTTGACCGGCGCGGAACCGTTGCGTGCCATAAGGGCTACCATAATCGAGGAATCCACGCCTCCGCTGAGAAGCGCCCCCAGCGGGACATCGCTCATCAGGCGAATGCGGACCGCTTCCGCCAGCCGCACTTCAAGTTCTTCCAGACACGCATCGTCCGATCCGGGATCGTTTGTACCGTACGGTGGAATGTCCCAGTACTGGCGAACGGTTGCTTCGCCGTTGCGATATTCCATCAAGTGACCCGGAGGCAGTTTGCGAATATCGCGGAAAGCGCTGTGCGGGTCAGGAACGTACCCGAAATAAACGAACTGCAGTATGGCTTCCGGATTCACCTCTGCCAGTTGTGGAGACGCGGCCAAAATGGCCTTGATCTCCGAGCCAAAGTACAGCCGGCCTGCGTGCAGCGCGTAATACACTGGCTTTTTGCCGAGACGATCGCGCGCCAGGAGCAACGATTTCCGTTTCTCGTCGTAGAGCGCGAAAGCGAACATGCCGCGGAGCCTGCGCACGCAGTCTGATCCCATGTCCTCGTAAAGATGAACGATCACCTCGGTATCGCTGTGGGTATAGAGGCGGTGGCCGCGGCTCTCCAGGTCTTTGCGTATCTCGGAGAAATTGTAGATTTCGCCGTTGCACACCACCCACACGGTGCGATCTTCGTTGTGAATGGGCTGGCTCCCAGTCGCAAGATCAATAATGCTGAGCCGACGTATTCCAAGGCCGACGTTTCCCGCAGCGTAAACGCCTTCTTCGTCAGGGCCGCGATGTTCGAGCGTTTGCGCCATGCGCCGGATATCTTCCGCGCGCACGCCCTCTTCGGCTCTGCCGATGCAACCTGCTATTCCACACATACTGCGAGCCCCTGTGACCGGTTCTTTCTGGCGGCGTGCATTCTCCGAAGAATAGCAGGCGAAGCGGCGCCATCGAATCGGTTCATCGTCCTCCCAACATTGCGCTGGACACAGCATCCATGTCGGCGCCCGGATCCTTCCCATCGGAAGCTTTGCCCACGAACCTGCTGGCGGGAGCAAGCCGGTAATCGCCGCCGGCGCCGTTATTCCAGCGGATGAATCCAATTTTGGCTACGTCGCCGATTGTCCAGTTATTCGCCGGCCAGGACTCGCCTGCTGCGTTCATGATCACATTGTGATCGAACTTATAGGCCGCCCAACAGCCGTCCAAAACACCTTTCATGATGTCTCTCGCGAAATAGCATTGCGCGGGACCGCCGCCGGCATTGGTGTTGCCCTGCTCACCGTTATCCAAGATGTTGTCCTGGAAAACGAAATTCCGCTGCCCAGCCGGACCACTGATCATCCATCCGGCCCGTGCCCTCTTTGTTGCTACAGTCACATGACGGATGGATACATCGTGCAGGCGGAATCCGTCCGGAACCGAGGGCGGCGATCCGAGTTGCATCATATCGCCGTTGCACCCATAGCAGCCTGCATAGTTCATGTCATCGAAGACAATGTCGTGAATCGAGTAGTGGCTTCCCTCCTGTCCGGCGTTTCCCGTGTCTGACAATCCATTCCAGATTTGCAGAGCGCCTCCAGCATGCGAAATCGTGCTGTACCGGATGGTGATGTCGCGCACCATACAAACCGCGCAACTTCCTGGATTCTTCGGAGTCAGCAAGATGGCGAAACCGGCCTGGCTGAAGCCTCCCCAGACATTCTGAATCCGGTTTCCCTCGAACAGCACTCGCTGAGCGTTCTTGAGTTCGAATCCATTCTTCACGATGGGGTAACCTTTGCCCGATGCCCGCGAGGGCGGCATCCACGCCACAGGCTTGAACAGATCGTTGCGCCGAATTTCGATATCCGCCGGAGTTCGTGTGGCGGCTCCGCCGCCGAAAAGAATGCTTTGGCCTGCCGCCTCCAGGAAATTGTTCACGACTTTCCAGCGCCCCTGCGGGTTGCGGCCCAGGCCGCCGGCGAAGACCTGCGAATCCGTGCAGCTTCCCGTCATAGCGGCACAATGAAAATCGTCGAAGTACGCATCCACCGCGGCGAAATCCTCGCCATCAAGCAGCGCGAACCGGGTCGTCTCATCGTCCGGACTTCCATGAGCCCAGATGCGGTCGAAAATGATGCGATTCGCCGTGGCGTCGTTCTCCGCCTGGAACAATTCGCGAACGATGCCGGTTCCGGCAGCACGCGCGATTTCCAGACCAGGGCCGAAGCGGTAGTGATCAATCCGCTGGGAATAGAGGAACGGCGCCGCGGCCTTCGTCGTGGCAACGATATGTGCCATCACATCGCTCTGGGCGGTTGCGCAGGCATACGCTGGACGATCGGGTAGGCTACGCACTCCGGCGTAACATGGCGTCAACCGTTCGCCCTCGGCGGGCAACTGAGCATCGGGCGCGGAAGAGCGGACTTGAATCCAATGCCCGTCATCGCAGTTCTTGCCGGGAAGATTAAACGATCCGGCAAAGACAACTCCGGCTTTGAGCGAAAGCACGTCGCCGCAGGACGCAGAATTGAGGGCGGCTTGCAAACCCGCGGAATCAGCGACCGCGATAGTCTTACCGGGTGAGGGCGTATTGTCGAGGCCCGTATAAAAACATGATGTGGGGAGCGCCGCCGGGCCGTCTGTGAGGGCGCCAAATTGTGGTTTGTTGCCGCTGGCGCAGTAGCGATTGTCGGCCGCGGCGAAGGCATTCCCCAGCAAGAGAACGCCAAACACCGCGAATGCAAGCAGCTTAGCCCACACGCCGCCTGGCCTCCGCCTGCGGCAATTCCAGGCGCACCGCCGAGCGCTTGCGTCCTTGCACGGAAATGGGTTGCTCGATGACCCGCAGATCTTCCAGTTCGCAGCTTTCGAACCAGCGAAATACTTCCTCATATCTATGCTTCGATTGAAACCATGCCGAATACCAATCGAAGGTGTCGAGCACGCGCCAATGCGGGTCAGGGTTGAACGACATGGGAATCAGGTAGGCCAGAGCGCCGCTCGCCTTCTTCCCCGCGACTGGAATGCGCCGGAGCGCCTGATGAACCCCATAAAGCGGGATACTCAGATAGCACAACCTGTGCAGCAACTGCGGTGGCATACGCCGCGTCAGATGCCGATACCAGTCGCTGCAGCGATACCAGCGTGTGTACGAACTGTAAAGCCAAATGGCGATCCGTCCGCCGGGCTTAAGCAGCGGCGGCAGGGTCCTGAAGGCTCTCTCGCAATCTGGAGTGTGGTGTAGCACGCCCAGGCTGTAAATGTAATCGAAGCTTTCCGGCGCGAAGGGAAGATTGAAGATGTCGGCCTGAAACATTGTTGCCTGCCGTTCTGCCAGGTTACGAGCGGCAACGTCCGCGGCACGGCTCAAGTCCACTCCCACAACATGCGCTCCCCAGCGCGACGCCACCTCGGCAAAGCGGCCCATGCCGCATCCGACATCAAGCACAAGCTTGTCCCGCAAGTCTTCCGCGCAAAAACCGGTGCGGCGGCGAAAATCGGCTTCTGATCGCCTGCTTTGCTCGGTATCGAGTTGCGTTCGGTCAAACGCCTTCCACTGAAAGCCGAAACTCTTCGCGTAAGACTGGGTCTTGACGAAGCGCACAACTCCATTCGCTTGCGGAAATTTCCTGCCGCATGCTTCGCACTGCAAACCATCGCGGACGTTGCGCAGAGCGCCTGAACAAGACAGGCAGCGCAGTACCGCAAGAACTTCGTCAACGACTCCAGGCCAGCTCGCGCCTGGATTTTGTGATGCGGCTTGATTTCGCATGAGTGGTCGAACCATTCGTCGGATCGCTCCGCGGCGCGCAGGCGATGCCATATAAAGCCGAGGTATAGGCGATCATGAAATAAGGAAACAGGTTGTACTCGGTGGAAGCGAAAAAGGCGCTGACCACATACGCGGTCAGGCTCGCCCACAACGCGCTGGTGAACAGCTGCAACTCCTTGTTCTCCGCGTAACCGGCGGCTTTGCGCACGCGGCGGATGTTGCGAAAGGCGCATCCCAGCGCCAGAACAAAAAGGATGAGGGCGGGAAATCCCGCCTCAGCGGCGATCTCAGTGTAACTGTTATGGGCAACTCGCCAGTCGTTCTCGGCGATCACGGGGAAGTTCCCGGGTCCGATACCGAAGATAGGGTTGTGCAGGGCGAGCACAACACTTTCCTTCAACAGCGCGTTGCGCGCCTCGATCGAGCCGTGGTCACCGGAGCCTTCGATGTTCCCCGCGACAATACTTTTCACCCGAGCTGGGTAATTCGGAGTGAGCAAGGCGACGGCCACCGCGGCCATCACCAGGATGCCCGCGATGCCCAGCAGGTAGAGTCGCCGCCCTTTGATGCCATATTCCCACAAGCAAACGAGAGCGGTGACAAACAGGGCGATCAGGCCGCTGCGGGAATAGGTTGCTACAACGGCGTACATCATGATAAGAAGCGCGCCGCTCCAGATCAGCTTTTTCGCCAGCCCTCGCGAAACGAGCAGGAACGCGACGCACAGCGGAAAGTTGATCGCAATGTTGATGGCGAGGTCGTTGGGGTTTTCCAGAATTCCGTTGGAAGCGCCATAGAGCCGGCCAAAATAATGGTGACCGATAATCACCGAAGCGATGGTGACGGTAGCCACAGCTGCGGCCTCGATCCACACCAGCCGGCGCAATTCGGCAAGTTTGCCGACGATCAGGCTGATCAGCATCGCGATGATGATCGCTTTCGACATTTTGCCGAAGACGACGTTGAACGATCCACCGCGCCAGACGGCAAAGGGGATTGCGAGCATCATTTGGCCGAATAGGAGAATAAGAAGCTTGATTTCGGTCGGTAGTTTCACTTTGCCGGTAGCCACAATTTCGATGATCAGCGCAAATAGTGCGATGCCGCCCGTGATTTTTGCCCAGGGGATCGCGTTCAATCCAGGGATGAAATCTTCCGGCCGCAGGTAATAGAAGGCGGTGAACAGCAGCAAAGCGTAAAAACCGAGCGCGCGCGGACCACGCTGCACGCGCGGAAACGGTTCCAACCGACTCGCGACTGGTGCCTTCGGCTTCCTCGGGATTGCGTTCGTGACTGCCATTTAGCGCACCCAAACCGTTTTCCGCCCGGTCAGGAATTTCGCAAAGGCGACCAGAGCAGCGGTGTTCAAGACGACGAAAGTGAGAGCGCCGTCGGCCAGGCGCGCCACCGGGCCGCGTTTCATGTGAAGCATTCCCAATATGCCGAAGCCATAAAATGCAGCTTGCAAGCCCAGAGCCCATCGGTAAATGCTGCCGGACGCGGCTGCGGATGCCAACAGTACCGTGGCCAGAGCAAACGGCGCAAGCAAGCGCAGGAGCTTGTGGCTCACAAATTCAAAACGAAGGGGATTCTTCGCGGTCAAAAGCCACGGCGCCAATCGCAGCAACTGATAGTTTCCGCTCAGCGTACGAACTTTTCTGGCGAACTCGTGAGATCGATCTGCTTCGGCCACATCCCACACTCTTGCGCGAGAGTCGAATACGACCCGGTATCCTTGCCGAGCGACCTGCATCGGCAGATAAACATCGTCAAGGATGGTCGCGGGCGGAAGCGGCGTCGCCAGTTCGCGCCGCACGGCGTAGAAGGCACCCGTCGCTCCCACCACGGAGCCGGCGGCCGACTCCCATTGGCGAATCTGCTTCTCCACGCACCAATACAGGCCAACCCCGGCAACGCTCTCACCCGAAATCGGATCGCCCAACGCCAACTCGCCACTCGCACAACCAATTTGGGGGTCGGCAAAATTCTCGAGCAGCAGAGCCAGCGCATCGGGCTCAATCGTCTGGCGCGCGTCGGTAAAGACGATGACTTCTCCTTGCGCCAGTTCCGAAGCGTCGTTCAGGCCACGCGCCTTACCCAGCGGAAGCTGGTTGAGAACCACGGTCATTCGCGGATTCTCGGCATAGCGGTGAAGAATGGATTCTGTACCGTCGGTTGAACCATCGGACACGACGATCAACTGCGTCCGATCGTGGGGGTAGTGCAGGGCCGACAGATTCTCCAGCTTGCGCTGCACAAATCGTTCTTCATTGCGAACTACCATCACAATGGAAACTGTGGGCGTGCAGGAAGCTCGCTGCACCGGCCGCCGGCGCCAGAGACTACGCAGCCAGAGCCATGTCGGATAGCCGGCATAGGTGTATAGGATGAAGACGGCCGACACCCAGAACACCACCTTCATTGCGCACCCCGGCCAAGCAGCACAATTTTGATAGTTTGAAACATGATAAGCAGATCAAGCCCCAGCGAGGCGTTCTTGATGTAGAACAGATCGTATTGCAGCTTCTGCCTGGCATCTTCCACCGTGTTGCCGTATTTGTAGCGAATCTGCGCCCAGCCAGTGATTCCGGGACGCACCACGTGGCGCACCGGGTAGAAAGGGATCTCCCGCGTCAGCCGCTCCACGAATTCCGGGCGTTCCGGCCGCGGCCCTACGAACGCCATGTCGCCCTTCAGCACGCACCAGAGCTGCGGAATCTCATCGAGGCGCGTCAGACGAAGAATGCGGCCGATGGACGTGATGCGCGGATCATCGTCATCCGCCCACGTCGGTCCGGTATCGGCTTCGGCGTCTTTTCGCATGGTGCGGAATTTGTAGCAATAAAAAATTGTGCCGCCGCGGCCGACGCGCTTCTGACGATAAAGTACCGGCCCGGGCGAACCTAGCTTGATCGCCAGAATTACCAGTGGAACGATCGGCAGAACCAGAACCAGGAGCACGGCGGAAGCCAGCAGCCAGAACAGACGCCGGACAAACATCATGCTGGCGTTGAAGCGGAATCCGTCCGCGAAGATCAGCCCACTGGGATAAAGATGCTCGACTTCAATCTTGCCCGACATCTTCTCCAACCACGACGTGGCTTCTTCGATCTTCACTCCCGCCAGCCGTAGATTGAGCAGTTCCTGGACCGGGAGATGCCCGCGACGGTCGGGCATGGCGACGATCACGCGATGAATGTTGTGATGCTGGGTAACCTCCATCAGGTCAGAGGCAACCGAATCGCGCGTCAGGGCACCATCCACGTTGCCGCTCCAGCCGACAACTTCGATGCCCAGCTCCGGCCGCAACCGCAGACCGCTCACCAGCCGCTGCGCCCGCTCGCCGGCGCCGACAACATACACTCGCTCCCGAAAACATGGCTGTTGCACCAGCCACGTGTAAGCCATGCGCCAGCAAAACAAGGCGAGGGTCAGAATGATCAGCCCGGCGAGCGCCGCGTTGTTGCCCGGCAAATAGTTGGGAAACGCGTATCCTACGGCCCCCAGCACCAGAGCCAGCACTCCCGGCACCAGCAGCAGCCGGAAATACAGCTCCCCTTTTTCGTTCACGTGGCTGGGATCGTACAGATCGAACCAATGCGAGAACAGCAATACCACCAGGGTCACAACTACGATCTTGAAATATCCGTACTCGTAGTTGAGTACCAGGTAGCTGTCGCCGCGAAACTGCAACACCATTCCCAACAGGAATGAGGCAGAGACAACCAACGCCTCACCTGCCAGCAGAACCAGCGAGCGAACTGGATAATAAACGTTGAACAGCCGGATCACGCGCTACCCCTTGCTTTGCTCTTTGCCGTTGGGCCTGCCGTAGGTTCCGTTGTAATAGTCGCCGTACGTCGCCGAATTGTTCACTCCGTTCAACACCACGCCCAGGATGCGCCGCTCGCTGAATTCCTGACAGGCCTTGCTGGCCGCGTCGTACGGCGTATGGTGCGAGCGAACGACGATCAGAACGCCGTCACAACAGCCGGCGAGCAATTGTGCGTCGGATACAGGAACAGCGGGCGGAGAGTCGATGATGATCCAGTCAAACAGCGGCTCCACGCGGTTCAGCAGGGCTTTCAGCCGGCCGTTGGCGATGAGCTCCGCCGGATTCGTCACCTTGCGGCCCGATGCGATAAAAAACAAATTCTCCATGATGCCGCGTTGCACCGCCGCAAGCTCATCGCTTTCGCCCAGCAAATATTCCGCAAGGCCGGGCGCAGCCGAGGTTCCGAGTGCGGCATGCAGGCGGGCGGCGCGCAGATCGGCGTCAATCAGCAAAACCCGCCGGCCATGCTGGCGCACCAGAGCCTGCGCCAGATTCGCGGCGACGAAGGTCTTCCCTTCCTTGGGCAGCGAGCTGGTAATCAGCAGTTTTTTCAGCGTTTCTTTTTCGCGGAGCTGATAGAGCCGCGATCTCAGCGTACGAAATTCTTCGGTACCGTAAGCACGCTCATCGGAATTGAAGAACAACATCGTCTTCGCATCCGGCGCCCAATCACCGCGTGTACACCGGGCAAGTAGAGAATCGAGAGATGGCGCCGAAGAAAACGCCGACACCGCGCTGAGTGGTGGCGCATCGTCGGCCGGCGCAGGCTCCAGCCGTCTGCCCTGCGCTTCGGCGCGCTCCTGCTCCGCCCGTTTCAGGGCTTCGTGAATCCGGCTCATGCTTTTCTTTCCTTGGGCAGCTCAGGCTCGGCTTCGCGCAAACGGTCGGCCAGCGTGGCCAGACTCTTCACTGCAGCCACCAGATCGTCCTTGCCTACCAAACCGTTACCCGGCGGCTGTACCGCGGGGTCATTCACGTCGTCCAGTTCAAAGTCTCTGGCCACGACATCCACAACACCGGCACTCACCGTCCTCTGCTGGTCCACAAATGCGTTCACCAGGCAGTGTTCGCAAATCAAATTCACGATGCGGGGAATTCCGCCGGAATAACGATGAACCGCGGCCAGCGCCTCCGCGTCGAAGATCGGCTGGCCATTGGCTCCGGCGATTCGCAGCCGCTGCGCAACATAGGCTCTTGTTTCCTCGACCGAAAGTACGTGGGTTTTCGCCCGCAGCGTTAACCGTTGCCGCAACTGCCGCAGATTAGGCTGTTTCAGTTTGTATTCCAGCTCGGGCTGGCCGACCAGCACGATCTGCAGCAACTTTTCGGTGAAGGTTTCCAGGTTGGTCATCAAGCGAATTTCTTCCAGCACTTCATCGGAAAGGTTCTGCGCCTCGTCCACGATCAGCACCGCCGTCTCACCGGCGCGATAGCGGTCGAGCAGCCAGTTGTAAAGGCGCAGCAGAATCTGGCTCTTGGACCGCGATTCCACCGGAATTCCGAAATCCGCCATCATGTAATCGAGAAACTGCGGCACATTCAGGCTGGAATTGAAAATGAACGCCGTCGCCACCTGCTGCAGGCGCAGCCACTCCATCAGCTTATTGATGAGCGTAGTCTTGCCGGTGCCGACTTCCCCGGTCAGCAGCACAAATCCCTTGCGGCTCTGAATGCCGTAGGTGAGACACGCCAACGCCTCTTCGGTATGCCGCGTCAGGAACAGATAACGCGGGTCCGGGTTGACGTTAAACGGATTGGCGCGAAGGCCAAAAAAATCTTTGTACAAGACTAAGCCTCAACTGCTTCCTTCTTGCGTTCGACAGGAGGTGCGAATTCGATCGGCCGCTTGCCATTGCCGTTCTTGCCGGACTTTTCCCGGCTGGGCTTTTGCTGGCCGACCCAGGGCACTGAAACCAATACGGGCAAATCGAGCACGGCCACGACGTCCTGCTCCGTGCGGAGCGCTTTGTCGCGCATTTCCATCCAGAAGGCAAGAATGAATCCGAAGGCAACACCCGCCCCCAGGCCACCGCCGGCGAACAAAAGCCGGTTGGGGAAACTTGGCGAATCCGGCAGGTTTGCCGGGTTCAGCAGACTCATTTGCTCCCCTTGCTGGCGGCGCTCCATATCGGTCTGCATCTCCGACTCGCTTTTCTTGCCCAGCAGATCGTTGTAAAACTTCTGCGCGGTTTCGTAATCGCGAGTCAGCTGTTTGTACTGCTCCTCGACCCCGGGACTGAGCGCGATCCGGCCCTGATAACGGTTGATCTGATCCTGCAGGCGCTTCTGTTCCGCCGTCGACTGTGCGATCGCCTCATCGTACTGATGAACCTGCAAGCGCAGCTGGCGAATCTCCGGCGGCTCGTTCGCGCTCTCCTTCTGATTATTGAGGCTCGCATTGGCCGGAGCGGAGGCATTCATTTCGTCGAGTTTGTGCTTCACTTCCGCAATGTCGCTTTTGGTTTTGGCCACATCGGGATGATCGTCCGTGTAGCGCGCCTCCAGGGTGATGAGCTGCGACTGAAGGTCGGCCAGTTGCTTCTGCAAAGTCTCCGGATTCAAGGACGCCTGCGACGCCTTCCATGTAGCCACCTGCTGCGCCAGCAATGACTGCGTGTAAGCCTTGTCCTGCTGAGCGCGGTTCAGGGCCTGGGTGTAAGCGTCGAGCTGCGTGTTCAATCCGGCCAGCAAACGTAAATTGTTGTCTTCGTCCCCCGGCAACTGCCCGAGATACTGTTTCTTGAAGACGGCGAGTTTTTTGTCCTGGTCGTCGAGCGCCTGTTTGGCCTGATCAAGTTGACGGGAAAGAAACTCGGTAGTGCCCTGCGCCGTCTGCGTGCGGGTTTCCAGATTCTCGACCAGCAGCATGGAAGTCAGTTCCGTACAGACCTGCTGCGCCAGCCGTGGATTGTCCGCCGCGTAATTGAGGTAGAAACCGGGAATATCGCCCTGCCCGGGCTTGTGCCTGCGGGCCGCGGAGATGTCACTTTCTACGCTTTCGACGGAGAAATTCTTACGAATTTCGTCCATCACCTCGTCCACGTTTCTTCCCTTCGCCAGCCCCAATTTGTCAATCAGCGCCTGCAGCTTGGTCTGGCTCATCACCTGCTGCTGCATGGTCACAATACGCTGCGAAAGATCCTCAGTGACGACAGGCTGCACGTAGCCTTCGGGCACTTTCTGCGTTTCCACCAGGATCTGCGATTGCGAGGTATATTTCGGCGTGAATGCAAACGAGACGAAAAACCCGGCCAGCGGTGCCAGCAGCGCAGGGACCACCAGCGCCTTCCAGCGGCGACGGAACATCGCCAAATAATCGTCGAAAGCCAGTTCGCGGTTGTGAATCATTTGAACTTCCAGTTGCCGCCTCTCGTCAATCGAGCCGGATCGGGTGCGGATGCCAATCCAGGCCCACGGCAGCGACGTGGCGCTGCCCCGACAGATTGCACGTTCCCGGCGTCACACAAGTCTCGCCGCTGAACGACAGATCGTTGAATTGATAGCTGACGAAAAAGCTGAAGTGCCGGCTCAGATCGCGGCGGGCCACCGCGCCCGCATACCAGTATTGAAACGAAGTTGTGGTCGCTGGGATCAGTCCGAACACACCGGGCTGCACGCGGCTGTTGTGCGCCCAACCGACGTCCACGCCGCCCGTCCACTTGCGTGTCAGGGGCCGTGAGGCCGACACTCGCGCTACATCACTGGTCGCGCCCAGGAAATAGCCCGATCCGCTGGTGTTGAAGCGGCTGTAAAAAAGTCCCAGCGATGTTTTTGGAAAGCGGTAGCGCAGGCTCGCCTGTGCAGTTATCGTCACGCTCTGGGTGGTGCCGCCGAACAGCGGGCTGTTGATGATCGTGACTTGCGGGCCGGCGCCTACCACGAAGTCCATCCTTCCGGAAATGCGATGCCCGTACAGCACTTGCCCCAAATGAGTTGTGTAGGCCGTTCCGGCAAAGTTGGGATAACGAAAATCCTGGAAGCCATAGAGAAACGCGATCTGATCCTTCCGCGTCAACTGATAGTCATAAGCTGCTTCCGCCGAAACCTGGTTGCTGTCAATGAACTCGGAATTATCGTTGGTGAAACGCACGAATCCGTAACCGCCTGCCAGCGTGACCGCGGAGCGCGCGCTCAAAGCCTGCTCCACGTCCACGGTCGTGAGGTTGTTGATTCGCGGCTCTTGCCCCAATGTTCCGAACTGGCCCGGACCGAATAGCCCGCTAAGACCGGTCCCGATGCCGCCGCCGATGTAACCAATACCCGCCAGCCCCTGATTGTAGGCGCCCGACTCGCCATAGACGCCAAATCCGAAAACGCCTTCGGGCAAGTAACTGAATTGATCGCGAGCAGTTACCTGTCCCTTGCGCCAGTAGATTCGTTCTTCGCTGTCCAACTGCTGCACCAGGTTACTGCTGGAAGCGAATCCCGAATAAAATTCGCCGCCGCCAATGTAATCAATCGCGGTCATGGAGCGCCCGCCGATTTTCTGAAACATCAGGCTGCCCATGGCGCGCGTCACGCCCTGCACCGACGAGCCTTCCGCCGTATCGCCCACGTTCGAGTCCACCGCCTCGCTGACGTGAATCCCGGGAATCAGGAAGCTGCGCGCCGGCATCCCCGGTTCGAGCGACGGCAGGTCAAGCCCGGAGATCGGCGGATTCTCCGCAGTCGAGGGCGGCCCGAGTTGATTGTCCTGATCGGAGGTCGCGCCTGAAGACTGCGTCGTGGCGGTTTGCGATCGGGCGATTCCCAACCCCAACAACAGGAAAAACAACGTACGGAGAATTGAATGTCTCGCGATCATAGTCTCCTCAGGGGACAACAATCGTATCTCCCGGCTTCAGCGGGATATTCGCCGCCTGGCCTTTTACCAATCGCTTGTAGTTGGCTGGGATTCGCTGTTCCTTGCCGTCTTCTGTGCGCAAGATGTAGATGGCTTTCAAGTTGGCAAACTGAGTGAACCCGGCGTCGGCAAGCGCTTGCAGCACGGTCATGTTGGGCAGAAGTTGAATGGCGCCCGTATGAAGCACTTCGCCGGTGACAAACACCTTTTGGCTGTTGATCTGAGTGACGACCACCGTAACCCTTGGATCGGCCACGTACTTCTTCAGCTTTTCAGTGATGGAGGCGGCCAATTGCATTGGTGTCAGTCCAGCTGCCGCTACATCGTTCAATAGAGGCAATGAGATATTGCCGTCTGGGCGAACCGGCAAGGTTGTAGTGAGCTCCGGCTCTTTCCAGACGGAAACCATGAGCATGTCGTCGGCGCCGATGATGTAGCTCGGGCCAGCGACGCTGGAGGCCGGACTAGGCGGCGGTGTCGCCCTTGCCTTTTCGCCGACGTCGCTCTGCGCCCTGGCGGCAGTGACCGCCCATAAGGCCAGTGCCGCCATTGTGATCTTCGCGCTCATGCTCGGTTTGATCTGCTGCGTCCTCCAGGATTTCTTCTTCACGAACCTCGCAGTCCCAGCTGCGCCGGCTCCCGCCGTTTGGAACGCCGGTCCTCTGTTTTCAGCTATTTGTAACCAGAACAGAACGCGAAGACCGGGAGCTTTTGTGCTGTGCTCTTAAGCTACATCAAAGTAGGGGTGAAAGTGAAAACAATTTCTCGTCATAGACGGAATGGCAAGAACATGGTCCGACTGTAACCCTAACCTCGATTTGATGGAATGGCGCCGCCTTAAAGCGATAGGTTCATGATCCTGCCAGGGGCTACTGAAAACATGGATTATTCCGGACATCCGAATTGCTGACTCGCTGCATCGCCGAAGACGGATTTACTTGTTCACTCGTTCGCACTATCCTTTGACCAACCACACATCTCAGTGACTGACGCCGCCCAAGCCGCGCCGCCTTCTGAGCGGCCTCGTCATCCTGCCGCAAAGGGCCTTGGAGCAGGGCAAGCGCTCGTTCTAGCCGGCTTGATCGGGTGGCTTTACGCCCCGACTCTGTCTCGCCTGGCTCAGCAGTGGTGGCACGATTCCAACTTTTCTCACGGAATTTTTGTGCCTTTTTTCTCTGCCTATGTGCTCTGGCAAGAGCGCGCCCGCCTGGCTGTCTTGCCGCGCGCGCCTTCGACCTGGGGCTTGCTGATTGTGGTGGTCGGCTTATGCCTGCTGGTAGTCGGAGTTTTGGGCGCGGAGCTTTTTCTGGCCCGCTCTTCCCTGCTCTTCCTCCTCTCTGGGCTCGTAATCTATTTCGCGGGGTGGTCTTTTTTCCGGGCGATTCTGTTTCCCTGGGCTTTTCTGTTTCTGATGATCCCGATTCCCGCGATACTGTTTAATCAGATCACCTTCCCACTGCAGATTCTGGCTTCGAAACTCGCCGCCCTGGTGCTGCCGCTGGCTGGGGTTCCGGTGCTGCGTGAAGGCAACGTGATCAACCTGCCGGCGCTGCCGCTGGAGGTAGCGCAGGCATGCAGCGGTATTCGTTCCCTGCTTTCGCTGATGACGTTGTCCGTCATCTACGGTTATCTCACGGAGCCGCGAGTCGCGATTCGCGTGTTTCTTGCTCTGGCTTCAATCCCGATCGCCGTCGCCGCGAACAGCCTGCGCATCGTCGGCACTGGCTTGCTGGTGCAATATTGGGATCCGGCGAGGGCTGAAGGCTTCTTTCATCTTTTCTCCGGCTGGCTGATTTTTGTCTTGTCGCTGGTAATGCTGGTCTTGCTGCACCAACTTTTACGCGTCGGCCAGGCGGAGGACTCCGAACCATGACGCGCAACGTTCGCTTCACAGTTGTGGCGGCGCTGCTCGGCGCGACCGTGATTTTTCTGCAGGCGCGAAGCCGCACCGAACTCCTGCCGCAGCGTCAACCGCTTGCCACGTTTCCTTATCGTCTGGGAAGCTGGACCGGGACCGACGTTGACATTTCCTCCGATGAGCGCGAGATTCTCGGCCCCGGTGATTTCCTGTTTCGCACCTATCGAAACGCCGCGCCAGCAGTATCGGAGGTGAACCTGCTTCTGGCTTATTTTTCTACGCAGCGCGCCGGCGATACCATCCACTCGCCGCGTAATTGCCTGCCCGGAGCAGGCTGGTCTCCGGTGAACTTCGACCCGGTTTCGATTTCAGTCTCCGGACACGCGCCCTTCCCCGCGAACCGTTACGTCATCGCAAAAGGCGACGAGCGCGAACTGGTTCTCTACTGGTATTGGGCTCACGATCGTGGAGTAGCCAGCGAGTACTGGGCCAAGTTCTATTTGGTCGCGGATTCGATTCGCCTGAACCGCAGCGACGGCGCTTTGATCCGTATGACGACGCCCTTGCGCCCTGAAGAATCTCCTGCCGCCGCGCAAGAGCGCTTGATGACTTTCGCGAAAAACCTGATTCCGATTCTCGGCCAATATGTACCGCGATGAACGAATGTGTCGCGCGGCCTTGCGAAGCATGGGAAAATGACAACCTACCTTAAATTGTTGTCATTCCGAGCACAGCGAGGGATCTGCATTTCCCTTGGACGACGCCTGCCGCTTCACTGCTCGGCATGACACGGTAGCCAGGAGTCTTGGATGAAGTTTCACCCCGCAATCTGCTTGCTGTTGGCAGGCTCGCTCATCGCTCTCGCCGCCTGTTCCCGCGATCCCAATGTGCGCAAGCAGAAATATCTTGAGAGCGGGAAGCGCTACGTCGGCAAGAATCAGTATCGCGAAGCGGCGATCCAGTTCGGCAACGCGATTCAAATCGATCCCCGCTTTGCCGAAGCTCACTATCAACTGGCGCAGACGCTTCTCAAGATGCAGCAGTGGAATCCCGCGTATCTGGAACTGGAAAAGACGGTCTCGCTCGAGCCGCAGAACTATCGGGCTCGCATTGATCTTGCTAACCTGCTCATTACCGGGCGCGATGTCAAGCAGGCCCAGGAGCAGACCGACGCGCTGCTCAAGGCGCAGCCGAACAACGCGGAAGTCCACGCCGCCGTGGCGAACCTGCTCGCCGCGCAGGAAAATCTGCCCGCCGCCATGCTGGAGTTGCAAAAGTCTATCGCGCTCGATCCCAATCGCTGGGAATCGTATCTGGCCCTCGCTTTCCTCCAGATGCGCAGCAATCAGCCCGATGCCGCCGAGGCAAGTTTCAAGAAAGCCGTCGCAGTCAGCCCGCAAACGCTGCAGGCGCAGCTCGCTTTGGGCGCGTTCTACCAGTCGCGCAGCCGCTTCTCCGAGGCCGAGCAGCAACTGCGCCATGCCATGGAACTCGATCCCGGGAGCACCGAGCCGCGAGCCGCCATTGCCCGCCTGTTGCTTTCGGAAGGCAAGAAATCCGAGACAGAGTCCTTCCTCAAGCAGTCGAAAAAAGATTTCCCTGACAACTCCACCGGCTACCGCATGCTCGGCGATTTTTATTTCGCTACCGGCGATCTGGACGCCGCCACTACCGAATACGGCTCGCTATACCACGATCATCCGAAAGATGTGCAAGTTAAGAAGAATTACATTCAACTTCTCATCCTGAAGAGCCGCCTGGAGGAAGCGCGGAATCTGGATGATGAGATTCTGAAAGATTCTCCTACCGATACCGAGGCCTTGATTTACCGCGGCCAAATTCAGATTCGTCAGGGGCATCCGCAGAACGCGATCGAAACTTTGCAAACCGCGCTCAAGAACGATCCCGATAACGCCGTCGCGCATCATCATCTGGGCGCGGCCTATGATCTGCTGGGTAACCTGGAGCAGGCTGAAGACGAATGGCGTACCGCCGTCAGCCTGCGTCCCGAGCTGGTCGAGGCGCAGCGTTCGCTCGCGATGGTTGAAATGCGCAAGGGCGACATGGACGGCCTGGAGCAGACCGCTACCCAAATCATCGCGCAGCAACCGGGATCGCCCGACGGCTATGCCATGCGAGCGCTTTCGTATCTCAATCGCAAACAATACCCCCGAGCCGAAGCCGACGCCCGCCAGGCAATTGATATCAGCCCGGCGAATCCGGTCGGCTACGTTCAACTCGGAAACGTAAAGCTGGCACAGAAGAAATACAGCGAAGCTGAGGGTGCATTTCAAGAAGCTCTGGATCGCGATGCCAACTCCTCCGACGCGCTCAGCGGCTTGATGAACGTTTACCTCGCGCAGAAACAAACCGACAAAGCCGTGGCTGCGGCCCAGACGCAGATCGCCAAGTCGTCCAACAACAGCAGCTTCTATGATCTGCTCGGCACCGCGCTTTTCAACAACAAGAAAGACATGGACGGCGCCGAAGCCGCGTTCAAAAAATCCGCCGAACTCGACAAGAACAACTCTGACGCCCTGGTCAAACTCGGCGAAGTACAAGTCAGCAAGGGTTCGACCGATCAGGCGATCGCTACCTATCAACAATCCATCAAGGACAATCCGCGACAGGCGAATCTGTGGATCGTGCTTGGCGAACTGTACGAATCGAAACAGGACTGGACGAACGCCGCCGGTGCCTACCAGAAGGCGCTTGAAGTCGCGCCGGGAAACCCTCTGGCCTCGAACGATCTTGCTTACGTCATGCTGCAATCCGGCGGCAACGTGGACATGGCGCTGTCGCTCGCGCAGACCGCCCGCCGCGGCATGCCCGACTCGCCGAATGCCGCGGACACGCTGGGCTGGGTTTATTACTCCAAGGGAGCGTATCAGTCGGCGGTGGATTTATTTCAGGAAGCGCTCAAGCTGGATGAGAAAAAAAATGTTCCCGACAACGCCACCATTCACTATCATCTCGGGCTGGCCTATCAGAAGACCAGCAAGCCCGATCTCGCCCGGCAACAATTCGAGCGCGTTCTGAAAATCAACCCAAACTATAGCGAGGCCGAGAACGTGAGGAAGCAGCTGGCGCAGCTGCGGTCGTAAACGTCAACCGTCGGATTCGAAAAAACATTGTCATTTCGAGCGGAGCTAGATGGTGTGTTTACACGCCATCTGGCGCAGCCGAGAAACCTGCTTTTTGCGCCCCCTTTGCTACAATTCTTTCTATGAACGCGACTTCCAGCTTCACCGACGTCCCCACTGCCATTCAGGAAATCCGCGACGGCCGGATGGTGGTGGTGGTGGACGACGAGGACCGCGAAAACGAAGGCGACTTGACGCTCGCCGCCGAAAAAGTCACGCCGGAAGCCATCAACTTCATGGCCAAATACGGCCGCGGCCTGGTTTGCCTGGCCATGACCGAGGAGCGGCTCGACCATCTCCGCATCGGCCCTATGACCACTGAGAACACGTCGAATTACGGCACGGCCTTCTGCGAAGCCATTGACGCCCGCGACGGTGTCACCACCGGCATCTCAGCGTACGACCGCGCCCGCACCATAAAGGTTGCCATTGATCCCGCCACCCGCCCTGCCGATCTGGCGCGGCCCGGACATGTCTTTCCTCTGCAGGCACGCAAAGGCGGTGTGCTGGTGCGCGCCGGCCAGACCGAAGCCTCCGTGGATCTCGCCCGCATGGCCGGCCTGATCCCGGCCGGCGTGATTTGCGAAATCATGCGCGACGACGGCACCATGGCGCGAGTTCCCGACCTGATTGAGTTCTGCCAAACCCACAGCATGAAGATGCTGACTGTCGCCGAACTCATTCGCTACCGCATGCAGCACGAGCGCTATGTGCACCGCGTGGGCGAGGCGATGATTGGCACCGCTTACGGCGAGTTCCGCCTGATTGCCTACGAAAGTGAAGTGGACGGCGGTGAGTCGCACGTGGCGCTGGTTCGCGGCGAGATCGAAAGCGCCGAGCCGGTGCTGGTGCGCATGCACGCACATTGCGTGATGGGCGACGTGTTCGGCTCAACCGCTTGCGATTGCCATGCCATGATCGAAGGCTCTCTGCAGGCCATCGCGCGCGAAGGCCGTGGAGCGCTGATTTATCTGCATCAGACGTCGAAGGGATTTTTCGTGGAAAATCTTGGCGAGCGCAAGGCACTGACCTTTCATCGCGACAAGCGTTTACCCGCGCTGCCCGAGAGCGAGCGCAAAACGCAGCGCGAAATCGGCATTGGCGCGCAGATCCTCTCGGATTTGAATTTACGCCGCATTCGCCTGCTGACCAACCACCCGCGCAAAGTGCCCGCGCTCGAAGGATTTGATATTGAGATTGTGGAGCAGGTGCCGGTGGCGCTGGAGAGGGTGAAGGCGGGTTAAGGGCTGATCCTGAATACTACGCCGCAACCCTCGCCATCTCCAAGCGCGCATTTTAGATCGCCCCCAGTAGAGGTTGATCCGAACATCTCACCTCCCGAACTGACCGTCAGACCCCCGTTCGGCGTCGCTCCGTCCGTTCCGCCGGTGAAGCTATGAAGGACGATTTCATTGCCTGTCGTATCCAGTTGGAAAACCACTCCGCAACCCTGTCCGCTACAGTTCGCATAGGTCCCCCCAAAAACGGTTGTGCCATAGAGAGTCCCAGATGTGCCCCGGACGAGCGCGCTACGTGTAGGCTGCGATCCGTCGGTACAGCCCGAAACTGAGCAGAAGTTATAGAGCACGGTTTCTGACCAGTTTCCGTTTTGAGGTGAGAGCTCGAAGACAGTACCGCACCCGCCAGTGCAGCCTTCGCTACTACCGCCGCTCCTTGTTGTTCCGTAAAGATTGCCTTTTGAGTCGACCAGCAATATCGAGTCAGGAGTCGCCCCGTCGGATCCTTGAAAAGTGTGCAGCACCGTCTCGTTGCCATTCATATCCAGTTTGAACACCACCCCGTAGCCGTCGCTGCAAAAACCCAATCCTCCGGTGAGGGTCTCACCGTATATGTTGCCAGCGGAATCCCGAATAACGCCGGGGGCCGGTCCACAACCATCCGCCCCTCCGGAAAAGTTGTACAAGATCGTCTCCCGTCCACTCCTGTCCATTTTGAACACGACGCCGTAACCATTGCCACCTGCGACGGCTCCGTATAGATTTCCCGCTGAATCCTGAACTAACTGAGTTTCCGCGGAAGTGCCATCGCTCCCGTTGAACTTGTGCAGCACGTTCTCCTTTCTCCCAGTCTTATCCAGCCTGAAAACGGTTCCACATCCGTAGGGCGCCTGACAGCTCAGGTCGCCACCGAACTCCGTAGTGCCGAACAAATTTCCCGCCGTATCTCGCAGAAGACCCACCAGGGGGAACCACCCGTTCTTGCCGTGGAAGTCATGCACCCAAACTTGCCTGCCATTTTTATCCAACTTGAAGGCAGTGCCGCACGTGTATCCCCAGCACGCCCCATTCCCGCCCAACGCGGTTGTTCCATAGAAGTTCCCAGCCCCGTCCCTGACCAACAAACCAAAAGGTCCCGCTCCGTCCTTCCCGTGAAACGTGTGGATTACTTTGAATTTCGGCTTAGCCGGGCTGGCGATGGCGGCCGTCAGCAACAGCATGACGATGACGGCGGAACGGGATTGGGTAAATCGCATTGCGGTGCCCTGATCGGTCGAGCGGGGGCGCTCAGACCCTATTCTGGCCGCTGAGTATAGCATGGCAGCGCTGCGTCGGGCCTGGAAAACCGTTGTCCTCGCGGGCTACGCCCGCTCGGGTGGCTGGGCATTGTCGCCCAATCGGCACGGCTAAAGCCGTGCCCCGACACGAAGCAAGGGCTTTTTTCCAACGAAGACGCCCGCGTTCCATCGAGAGAGATTCTGCGACGCACGATCGAGACGCTCGGGCCTACATCGCCTGTGTCGAGCTGTGCTCGATCGGACAGCCGAGGGCGGCTGTCCCCACGCAAGCTTCGTACGGCTCAGAATGGTTTGCGTATCTTGACGCGGCCGTCGTCAATGAAGAACTGCGCGGCGCACTGATCCGATCCGCAGATCACCGGCAGCAACCCCGCAAGTTGTTTGCGTGTGATCAGGCCAAGCGTGCCGCACTCCGGACAGGAGAGCACCGCCCAATACGGATCGTCTTTCTCGCCGACCCGGCCGGCATTTTCCAGCACAAAAACCGTGCCGGGGAGCATCTGCTCCGGGATCCACTCGCTCAGGACGTCCAGTTCTCCCACCATCTCGCATCCTCCCTGGGGCGCGGCTCGCGCCGGCCCATGCGGAACCAAACTCCCTGCTTATGAAGCCTGTTGAATCTTGCCCGCCGCGCGAAGCCGGCTGGAAGCGCTAGCCTTTTTTTTACGGATCACCGCGCGCACCGGCCGCACGATATCGTTCAAGCAAACCGTCAGCATCGGTTGGCGTGCGTTCTTTAGAATGTCCACAATCTGCCGCGGCGAAGTTTCCAGATACAAAGTCCGCCCGTCGGTCAGCAGATGGTATTCCGACGCGCCGCTAACCGTTTCCGCCAGGCGCTTGCCGAGTTCGCGCTGCAGAAACCGCATGACTTTGCGCACCCGCTGCAGGGAAAAGCCCCGGCGCCGGAGCTCGCAGATTACGGCAACTTCCGCCAGGTCTTCCATGGAATAAACCCGGCGATGGCCTTCCCGCAGGGGGACCACAATGCGCCGCTCGTCCCACCACTGCAATTGGCGGGCAGTGATGCCGGTTAAAGAAACCACTTCGCGAGATGTAAACGTTCCTGGCACAGTCGTGGCGCGAATGTTTCAAACAAACCGACAGCTCTATGTTTAGAACATTTTAGGCGGGAACGGTTGGCTGTCAACTGTGGATATCGTGCCGCAGGGTGACTAGAGGAGTTCCTGGGTTAACGAATTCGCAGGACGAGTAGAATCCCCAAAACAAAGAGCGCCGCGGAGAATCCAAATGCGGCCGACGGAGAGGCAGCGCTCCACAGCAGCCCGATGGTTGCGCTGGAAGCGAAGTCGCCCACCGCATTCACGGCCGCCAGCGTCCCGAACGCCATGCCATGCTGAGCGTGGGACACAAGTTCTGCGGCCAGCGAGTCTTCGAGCGCTTCCACCACCCCAACCACAATCCCCGCGAGCGCGAATACCGCTGCCAGCAATGGAATAGTCTTCGGCCCGGTCATCAGAATCACAGCCATAACGACAGCGATCGCGAATCCCGCCGCCAGTACGGCACGCCGCTGGGGAACGTGATCCGAGAGCCATCCGCCAAGATAGGCAAAGGTCGCGTAGAAAACGTTGTGCAGCAGATAAAGCCCCACCGCGATGCTGGCCGCCGCCGCGCTACCGTGCGCCGGCGTCAAGGCCTGCGTGGCGAAGAGGATCAGCAAGGTATGGGAGAAGTCGCCCAGGCCAAAGATTCCTACCGCCAACAGAAATTTCCGAAACGACGATGGCAACTGCCGAAGGCCGAACCAGAAAGACTCGCTTGCCGGCCGCGGCTTCGGCGTCTCGTGCACCAGCAGAGTGACGGTCAACACGCAGATGAAGCCAGGCACGAGCGTCCACGTCAGAACACGGTGGTAGTTGTGCGAGGTAATTTGTAGAAGCCAGAGAGCGGTAACGGGAGCGACAATGGCGCCGACCGTGTCCATCATCCGCTCAAAGCCAAACGCCCGGCCATAAGTTTCGGGAGTAACTGCCGCGGCCAGCAGGGCCTTGCGCCCCGGTGTGCGAATGCCACGGCCGAGCCACGCCGTGGTGCGAGCGATCAGAACATGCCACGCGTTGGTCGCCAGCGCCAGAGCGCCGGTCGCTAGCGTCGTAATCGCATAGCCCAACTGGACCAGCGGCTTTCTGTGGGTCAGCCGATCCGTGTAGTGACCGGCTGCCAGTTTCGAGAAGCTGGAGAGACCGTCCGCAGTCCCCTCGATAATGCCCAGCCATCCGGCGCCCGCGCCCAGCGAAGCCAGAAAAGCGGGTAGAATTGCCGTCGCAATTTCATGACACCAATCGCTGAACAGGCTGGTCAGTCCGATGCCCAGCGTCGTACGGTTCAACCACGACGCGGATTTCGATGGGCTGTCATCGTTCATAAGGTTGCGGCAAGCTCCGAGTATCGCCGTTTTGGACGGATGTTACGCGAGTTTATCGTATCGCGAGACGCGTCAGCCTCCTGCGATAAATGTATCGTATTCAAAGTGATCCATTGGTCGGGCCATCTGCTGGTGATCAGCAGGCAACGCTAGGCGCACCATCCCTCATCTGAAGTACGTCACTTCGAACAACACAGAACATTTCACGCGCAACCCACTCGTCTATCCGGATTCCGGTTCTGAATGAAGAGTTCGCACAGAATCACCGATCTCGGCTGAGCGTTGGGTTACCAGTCAGCGTCGCACAGGGTCCGCACATAGATGATCAGCAAGCTACAATCCGGCTAGCCCCGGCTTTACTCGCGCAAGAAAGATCCTGAGACCGGCCACGGGCGCAATCTTGGAGTCTTCAGATCGAAAAGGAGCCGCCGAAGCTCACGGGCGCGCCGTGCAATACTTCAAACACTGCTGAACACCCGCCATATCCGGTAGCCCGGGCGAATGTCGCCTGCGACTGCACCGTTTGATACTTTTCCCCAGCACAGTTAGGATGGGTACCAAGCGAATCGCAAGCCACGCGGGACGAATTCCGGACGCCACCGGTAATCTCGACGACACGCTGCGTCTGCGGCAAACTCAATAGTAACCACAGTGGTGGGATGGACAGGGAGGAAACTTGGATTTCCAGCTTAACGAAGAACAGCTGCAATTGAAGAAAAGCGTGCGCCAGTTCGCCGAACGTGAAATCGCGCCGAACGTCATGATATGGGACGAAGCCGGTGAGTTCCCTTTGGCAACCATTAAGGAACTCGGCAAGCTTGGCCTGCTGGGCACGATTTTTCCGACCGAGTACGGCGGCGCCGGCATGGGCTATGTGGAGTACGTCACCGCCATCGAAGAGCTTTCTCGCGTGGATGGTTCGGTGGGCATCATCGTGGCGGCACATACCTCCCTGTGCACGAATCACATTTTTCTTGCCGGCTCCGAGGTTCAAAAGAAGAAGTACGTCAGCAAGCTGGCTACCGGCGAGCACCTGGGCGCCTGGGGATTGACCGAACCCTCTTCCGGATCCGACGCTGGCAGTGCCCGCATGACCGCGGTCCGCAAAGGCAATTGCTGGGTGCTGAACGGCACAAAAACCTTTTGCACTAACGGCCACTACGCCGACGTGCTGGTGGTGATCGCAGTGACCGACCGCACCGCCCACACGCATGGACTCTCAGCTTTCATTGTGGAGAAAGGCACACCGGGATTCCGCCCAGGCAAAAAGGAAAACAAACTCGGATTGCGCGCCAGCGACACCGCCGAACTGATCTTCGAAGACTGCGCCATTCCCGGGGAAAACCTGCTCGGTAAAGAAGATGACGGGTTCATTGATGCCATGCGCGTGCTCGATGGCGGACGCATCTCGATTGCAGCTTTATCGCTAGGCATGGCCGAAGGCGCCTACGACGCGTCGCTCCACTATTCCAAGCAGCGCAAGCAATTCGGCAAAGCGATCAGTGAATTTCAGGCGATCCAATGGAAGCTCGCCGACATGGCCACCGAAATCGAAGCTGCGAAACTTCTGACCATGCGCGCCGCGGCGATGAAAGACGCGGGCATGAAGACCACCCTGGAATCCTCGATGGCGAAGTTATATGCCAGCGAAGTGGCCGTGCGCTGCGCCAATGAAGGCGTGCAGATTCATGGCGGATATGGCTTCATCAAAGATTATCCGGCGGAGAAGTTCTATCGCGACGTGAAGCTCTGCACCATCGGCGAAGGCACCAGCGAGGTCCAGCGGTTGGTGATTGCCAGGCAGTTGCTGAAGGATTGACCCAGGGCACCTCTGATTAACTCAGCTTTGTCATTTCGAGCGATGCGGATCGCCCGATCATGGGCGATTCCGCCGAGTCGAGAAACCTGCTGTTGTTTTTCTCTCGAACTTAATCAGAGCTTCCACAGTGTTGCTGATCCCGCTGTTCTCTCTCCCCAGCCCTTATAATCCTTCCATGCTTGATGAAAACGCCTTCCGCAAACATGCCGACACCGCCCTTGAATCCCTGAAGAAGAGTCTGATCACGGCTGAAGAGTCGGCCGACATCGAAGTCGAAGATCAGGCCGGCGCCCTGCACGTTTCTTTCGACGACGGATCGCGTTTCGTCATCTCGCCCAATGCGCCGGCGCGGCAAATCTGGATTTCCGCGCTTTCCACTAGTTTTAAGCTGGATTGGTCAGACGAAGCCCGAGATTTCGTTTTGCAGAGAACTGGAGAAAACCTCAAGCCGCTGATGGCTAGGCTGGTGAATCAGCAACTCGGCGAAGAAGCCGTGGGGCTATAGGCGCGAGGGTCCTCGCTGGTGCCGTTAGTTCGCCGTACCCTGGCCCAGCTTCTGCTTTAAGTGCCTGGCAATCAGTTGCCCGTGAAAGCGCCCGTTTTCAATGAAAATTTCGCTCGTCCGCGACCCCGCCACGATCACTCCGGCGACATAGATCCCCGGAACGTTGCTCTCCAGGGTCTCAGGAGTGCATACCGGCCGGCACTGCTCGCCCGCCAACTCGATTCCCATTGCGGTCAGAAAATCGTAATCCGGATGGTAGCCGGTCAGCGCGAAGACGAAGTCATTCTTCACGTGAATCGCGCCATCCGGCGTGTGCAGCGCGACCTGGTCGGCGGTAATCTCCTCCACAGTGGTGCTGAAATAAGCCTCGATTTCCCGGTTGCGAATGCGGTTTTCAATGTCCGGGAGAATCCAGTACTTGACGTGGCTGTGCATCTTCGTCCCGCGATGCACCAGCGTCACCCGGGCGCCATGCCGGTACAGCTCAAGCGCAGCGATGGCGGCGGAATTCTTGCCTCCAATTATCATCACGTCCGAGTCGAAAAACGGATGCGGTTCCCTGTAGTAGTGGAAAACCTTGGGCAGATCTTCGCCGGGAATATTGAGCAGGTTCGGCAGATCATAATATCCGGTCGCTACGATCAGCTTGCGAGTCCGGTAATCGTAGATTCGGCCCAGCCGGTCGGTCGTGGTGATGTGAAAATCACCGTCCTGGCCGACAACCGTCTTCACCCACTGATATTGCACCACGGCCAGCCGGTAATGCTCCGCCACCTTGCGATAGTATTCAAGCGCTTCTTGCCGCGTGGGTTTCTGATGCGCCGAGGGAAACGGGACATCGCCGATCTCGAGCAGCTCCGGCGTGGTGAAAAACGTCATATTCGCCGGATAGTTGAACAGCGAATTGACCAGGCACCCCTTGTCCAGAACCATCACCTTGAAGCCGGCCCTTTGCGCATCAATGGCGCAGGCCAGTCCGGTCGGTCCCGCCCCGATGACCAGCACGTCCACCTGCATGTCGTCATGCGATTGCAGCGCCGCTCGGGGCAGCGTATCGGGAATCTGTTCCGTTACCGCAGAGGTTTGTTTGGTCGGCACTGTTGGTTCCCGACGCGAGCTGCACAGCGCGTACGAATTCTGATGTGGATGAAGTTAATGATTTTACATTCCGGCGGGGACTTCTGTATAGCGCGCCACGGCTCGCGCAGGATGTCGGGCGCAACTCACGCGAATAGAACACGTGCGTGGCCGCGGCGCATGGCCGCAATTTGTTCTTAATCGCAAACAAAAACGGCGCTTACGCGCGCCGTGGTGGAAAGCATACCACTCCCTCTACGGTTAAACCGCAGGTGGATCGAGCGGAATTAGGCTACCTGATGCTGCAGCTGTTGCCGATAGTGCCGCTCAATGTTCTCCATTTGATCTTTGAGCCGCAGCTTCAGCTTCTTCAACCGCACCTCTTCTAATTTTTCGTCGTCGGTGAGATAGCGTTTTTGGGTAAGTGAATCAAGACGTTGTTCGTACTGTGTGTGCTCCATAGCCAGTTTGCGGAATTCGTCGTGATTGGCGAGGAGCTGGTCTCTAGAATTCAGCATCCAGCAGACCTCCTAACCGGGTTTTCACGCTTAGAAATTACCACAGTCACCGTCCCGCCATCAATGCAAAAGCAGGCACAAAAATGTCTCGTGTTCTCAGCGGGTTGGCAGCTCTTGCATCAGCCGCGGTGCAATTTATGCAAGATTCAATGCGTAGGTAATCGCGTCCTCATCGGGTGCCTTGTGGTAAAGCTTTCGCCGCCCCTTCTCTTCGAACCCCGACTTCTCATACAGACGCCGGGCGGCCTGGTTCGATTGCCGCACCTCCAAAAACACCGCCTCGCCTGCGCGATTGCGAGCGCAGTCAAGAAACTCGTGTAACAGCCTCGCTCCCCACCCTTGTCGCCGCGAGGCTTCTGCCACAACCACGTTTTCAAGCTCCCATTCTTTGCCGACGGACCGCCCGACGAGAAAACCGTGAACGCCCTTCTGGTTTTCGTTCTCGTCCACTAGGACCAGCACGGTCCGAGGCGGCCCTTTTTCTGAGAACATATCCCGATAGTGCCCGATCGTCCAGTGCGCCGCGGTGGCGGCGTCTTTCTCGATCGCCATAAGGGCCGGAGCATCGGCGAGCGTAGCTGGGCGGATCTTCATGCGTAGCGCCGCATTTCCATTCTCATCATACTGTTTCTTTAGTGGGGAAAACGCTGCGCTCGGATGGCGGAAAAGGCTTGACATTCGCGGCTTTCACGATATCCTCGGGTGCCGAGAACGCAATGTGAATATTGCAAGTACATTTGCCTACCAGGGGGAAATCATGTTCAGACCGCGCAGCTTCCGCCAATTCCTGTCATTTATCTCATTAGCGCTGGCCGCGCTTGTGCCCGTTGCGGCCGCCAGCTCTGAGGGTGTTCTCTACAGCTTTGCCGGCGGCAACGATGGTTCCCTTCCCTCCTCGACTCTGGTCGCCGATAAGGGAGGCAATCTGTACGGCACAACCTCGCAAGGCGGAGACTCCGACTCGTGCGGCCCTTTCGGCGTGCAATCCTGTGGCGTGGTCTTCGAGCTGATCCCATCGGGCGGAACATGGACGGAAAAAGTCATCTACTCGTTTACCGGGCAGGCCGATGGCGGCACGCCTTACGGCGGCCTGCTCATTGACGCGGCCGGCCATCTCTATGGCACAACCAATATCGGTGGAACCAGCGGCCAGGGAACCGTTTTCAAGCTCACGCAGACCAACGGTGCCTGGAAGGAAACCGTGCTGCACAGTTTCACCGGCGGCAGCGACGGAGCGCTCCCTGAAGCCGGGCTGCTGCTTAAAGGCAACACACTCTACGGCACAACAGCCCAGGGCGGCGCCGGAACTTCATGCGGTTTATTCGGCGGCCCTTGCGGCACAGTGTTCAAGCTCACTCGCGGCAAAAAAGGCTGGACGGAAAAAGTGCTGTACTCATTCCTCGGCGGCGCTGATGGAGGCGTCCCCTTCGCCGGCGTGATCATGGACAAAGCGGGAAATCTCTACGGGGTGACGACGCAATATGGCGCTTCCTGCTGCGGCGCGGTTTTCGAATTGCATCCCAAAAAGGGCTCCTGGCAGGAGGTGACTTTGTATTCCTTCACTGGTGGCAACGATGGAAGCTATCCCGAGGGTGGCCTGATTTTCGGTGCGACCGGCAGCCTCTATGGCACAGCCAGTGTGGGCGGCGCCAGTGGCGTTGGCACCGTCTTTCAGTTGAAGAGTGGTAAGAGCGGGTGGACATTCAAACTCTTGCACACATTTACCGGCACGCCAGACGGCAGCGTCCCCGAGTCTCAACTGATCAAGAAAGGCAACGTTTTCTACGGCACAACCTACAACGGGGGCACAGGCACAACCTGCGGGCCGTTCGGCGGAAGCCCCTGCGGCACCGTATTCTCTCTGACACGCGGCACGGGCGGCTGGACCGAAAGCGTCGTGTATTCTTTTGCGGGCGATCCAGACGCTTCTCAACCCCAGGGGGGCCTCATTCTGGATAAATCGGGCAATCTCTATGGAACCGGCTTGACCGGCGGAAGCACCGGCAACGGCGCGGTATTCGAGATCACGCCGTAGGCCGCCGTGGGTTGAAGTCATCCCGAAGCCCCGCGTTCTCACCAGCGGGGCGAGGCATCTTGCGCGGATTGGACCCGAGGTTCAAACCGCTCCGAGCTTCGCTCCGCCGAGCGGAAGAGGGCGTCCGCCCTTGGTCTGCAACCGAGTATTTTCCACCAAAGAGACAAATTTCTGCACTGAAAGTGCAATTCTGCTGCTCTGCCTCGCGTCATCGGGGCGGTTGCGCTCAAGCAAGTCGGAATTTGCCAGGGTCGTGTTAGAATCACTGCGCCCGAATTTCGGCGAACTCCCCCCGTTCAAAATCCTGCCGAGGGTAAACCCAGGGGAGTCGTGTCTTGATGCCGTTGCGGTTCAAGCCCAAAACTTTGTCAGAATTAATGCCTGCGGGCGTTCTCTCCGTCAATGACTATCATCCCGGCCCGTTGCAGGAGCAAAGCGCCGTCCTGCATTACTGGCGAATCCTGCGCCAGCGCACGGCCCTGGTGCTGGGGACGCTCGCCGTCATTTTCGTCATTGCGCTGATCGTGACCCTGCGCACCACTCCGCAATACCGGGCCGCGTCCCGCATTGCAATTTTCCCGGAGGCGCCCAACGCTCTAGGCTTCAAGGACGCGGAGAACGTCTTTCCCCAATCCGATTACGATCTGGCACTCGATACGCAGGCTTCGATTCTGGCCAGCGACACGCTGGCGTTACGCGTGATGGACGTAATGCATCTTGCTCAGGACGCCCGCTTCAACGATTACAAGTCTTCTTCCGTTCACGCCGATTCGCACCTGGGTTCCCCAACGCCGGATAAGGCCGAGACTGCGGCCTTGTTGCGCCGCTTTCACCGCGAATTGAAAGTCGAATTAGTCCCTCAAACCCGCATTCTCGAAGTCTCATACACGCATCCCGATCCTGAGCTCGCAACCTCGATTGTCAACACACTGGTGAAGACGTTCATCGAAGAAAATTTCAAGACCAAGTATGAATCGGTCACGCAGACTTCGGAATGGCTGTCGAAGGAGCTCTCCGACCTGCAGCTTAAGGTCGAGAGCTCGCAGGAAAAGCTGGTTCGCTATCAGAAAGAACACGGGATTCTGGGAACGGATGAGAAGCAGAATATCGTCACCGCCAAGCTGGACGAACTGAATAAGCAGCTGACTGCGGCCGAGGGCGACCGCATCGAGAAACAGTCGAATTACACCTTCGCGATGGAAGGCAACAAGACCCCGGACCGGCCCGCCGCCACGGAATCCAGCCCACTGCTCGATAAGCTGCGCGAAAAAGAGGCGGACCTGGACACACAGTATGCGCAAATGACGACGCAATTCGGCGCTGGCTATCCCAAGGTAGCGGAGTTGAGCAATCAGCTTAAGCAGGTTCGCGACGAGATCACGATCGAACAGGCGCGCATCCTGCATCGGCTCCGCGACCAGTATCTCGCCGCTGTGCAACGCGAAAATTCGCTGACCGCGGCTTTCGATCAGCAGAAGCAGGCAGCCAATGCGCTGAATGAAAGCGCAATCGAATACTCCGTCCTCAAACACGACGCCGATTCGAACCGCCAGCTCTATGAAGGCTTGCTGCAGAAACTGAAAGAGGCCGGCATCAGCGCGGGCCTGCGGTCCGACAACATACGGATCGTGGACATTGCCCAGACGCCGATCTGGCCGGCGACGCCCAATGTGCCGCGCAATCTGGGATTCGGCTTTCTGCTTGGGCTCGGCGCGGGCGTCGGCCTCGCCCTGGTGATGGACAGCCTGGATACGACGGTACGGAACGCCGAAGAGATCGGGGCTGCTTGCGCGCTTCCGAACCTGGCTGTGATTCCATTGGATGCTCCCGCTAACGGACATTTCCCCAAACGTCTGACGGCCATTGCCGGTTCCAACGGAAATCACAAGGCGCTGCCGTTGATCACTTACTCGAGACCCCGCTCGCAGGCGGCGGAATCGTTCCGCGCATTTCGCACTTCGATTGTTTTATCGGGATCGGGAGCGCCGCAAAAAGTAATTCTCGTCACCAGCGCCTGGCCGCGCGAAGGCAAGACCACGGTCAGCGCCAACCTGGCTCTGGTCATGGCGCAGCGGGGTGGCCGCGTGCTGCTCATAGACGCCGATTTCCGAAAGCCCGGCCTGGAGCAGATTTTCGGAATCGCGCCGCAAGCCGGATTGAGCAGCCTGATCGCAGGCGCGGCTCCGATGGAAGAAGTAATCGTCGCCAGCCCGCAGAGTCCGAACCTCAGCATCGTGCCCTCTGGCCCCATGCCGCCGCAGCCGGCCGAACTGCTCGGTTCGCAAACTATGAAGGAATATCTGGCGCAATGGCGGAATGAGTTCGATCACATCATCATAGACACGCCCGCTTGCCTCTCGGTGACCGACGCTGTGCTTCTTTCGCCCGAGGCGGATCAGGTCATCCTCGTCGCCCGCTCCGGCCAGACCACCAAAGCCGCCCTGCGGCGCGCCTGCGACGTGTTGCAGCAGGTCAATGCCAACGTCATGGGAGTGGTGCTGAACGCCTTCGACATGAACTCGCTGGATAGCTATTACTACTCGTATCACAGCCGCAAATCGCGCTATTACGAAGAAGCGTGAGCTGCCGAAGGACCGGCTGGCCCAACCTCTCCTGATTTGGAACCGGGGTTGCCCCGCTCTTATCCGCGTTCTTTGCGGATAGGGTGGGCCATGTGGATGCGGAGGCTGGTTCACGTTCCGAAAATTCTTATTCCCTCCCCACCCTGTCGCACGAAACGCGACAAGGGTGGGGCAACCGCGGCACCGGTTGGAGTTGGGTGATATGATGGCTGCCCGGCGAGCGGATGCCGACGCTTATCTCCCCTGCAAGCCTCTCGACCGAAAGGCGGTTTCCAGTGTTGTCGAAAGCGACAATTTCGACCTTCCACCGAGGATTCAAACTCCTGGCCCTGATCCTGATCCTGATTTTAGCGAGCAGGGCCTGGGCGGGACCTAAGTACAAGGTGCTGCACGCCTTCGGGCTAGGCAACGACGGGGGCGGGCTTTGGGGCAGTTTAGCCTTTGACGCCATAGGGAATTTGTACGGCACCACGAGCGGCGGCGGTGCCCATGGCGACGGGACTGTTTTCGAGTTGACGCCCGAATCGGGCGGCACGTGGAGTGAGGCAGTCCTGCACAGCTTTCCATCGTTTCCTGACGACGGCGGGGCACCGATGAGCGCTCCGGTCTTGGACGGTGCAGGAAATTTGCACGGCACGACCACCGGGGGCGGCGGAGGATACAAATATGGCACGGTCTTTGAGTTGGCGCCCGGTTCTGGCGGCTGGACCGAGACTATTCTTCATCGCTTTGGCCGGAATAGGCCCGCAGGCAGCCCCCGAGGGCCGCTGACCATAGATAAGGAAGGCAATTTGTATGGAACAGCCTTCAACCCCTTCGAGCTGTCGCGCAGTGCCGGCAAGTGGAAGCTGAGCATTCTGCACACGTTTCCCAGCTATCAAGGCGATGGAGATAGCGCCGTCGGCGGTGTGATCCGGGATACGGCAGGCAACATATTCGGCGTAACTGTATATGGCGGCGGCAGCAAGATCTGTACTTTAGGCTGCGGCACCGCCTACGAACTGCAGTATACGGCGAGGGGAAAGTGGAAGGAGCATATCCTGCATGACTTCGGCACCCGCAACGACAACATGGTATGGCCCCAAGGAACGCTTGCTATCGATAGTCCAGGCAATGTGTATGGCGTAGCACTCGGGGGCGCTTCCAATGAAGGCGCAGTGTACCGGCTAACGCGTGGCACCGGCAGCTGGAGGGCGGCCGTCCTGTATAACTTTACCGGAGGTGTGAACGGAGGCAACCCCAGCGGCGTGGTGGTCATGGATAGTGCTGGAAATCTCTATGGCACAACCAGCGAAGGCGGAAACGGTTCATGCGGATGTGGCGTGGTATATAAGCTCGCGCCCGGCTCCAAGGGGAGATGGAAATACACGGTGCTACACCGGTTCACGGGCGGGGACGGAGCAGAACCGGTAGCCGCGCTGATTTTCGACAACAAGGGAAATCTTTACGGCACGACGGCGACTGGCGGTGCAGGCGGCGCTGGCGTGGCCTTTGAACTCGCACCGTGAGCCGGGCCGCCTCCCCACGCAGAACTTTGACCGCTGGCCAATGAGCGCGATTAGAGATTCCTACCCCTGCCAACTGGCAGCCATCGCTCTTGCCTGTGGTTTCGCTGAATCACGCGCCAGGCATCGTTCGATTGTCGCGCCCAGTTCGGAACACTGCGCCTCCAGCTTGCGCAGATGGTCGGCAGAGAACGCTTCAAGCTGCGCGTGATAGAGCGCCAGCACGGCAATTGTGCGGTTTCCGCTGCGCAGCGGAATGGCAATCGCCGACCGCAGCGCCGTCGAATTCGGTCCCTCGACGTACCCCGGCTCCACTGAAGGGTTGCCGTTCACGATGCATTGGCCGCTTCCCGCCACCCATCCGGCCAGGCCCTCTCCGGTTTTGATCTGCGACGACGAAAGCTCGCGCGAATTTTCTCCAAGCACAAACTCGGGCGCGAGCACATCGCCCGCCAGAACGAACACGGCAAAGGCATCGTAGGGAATCTCGTGACGTACGCGAATGGCGGTGACAGAGAAAATTTCCTGCAAGCTGCCCTCATCCGCCGAATGAGCTTTTCTGCTAACAGCCTTCGCAGGCGCCGTTGCGGCTTGCGATTCCGCGGTGGCAAACCCGGCAGCGGGCGCCGCTCCGCGCTCGACCTTCACATCGGTCGAGAGCTTGGGGCGCTCTTCGGGTTCCAGCGACCGCGCCATCTTTTCCAGCTCGCGATACCGCTCTTTGAGCAGAGCTACCACTTTGGGATCGAAACTCTTGCCCGCGTCCTGTTCCACTCGGCCCATTGCTTCATCGAGCGGCAAGGCGCGGCGATATTGGCGATCCGAGGCCAGCGCATCCAGGCAATCCACCGCAGCAAGAATGCGCGCGCCAATTGGAATCGCGGTGCCAGAAAGTCCATCGGGATAGCCGCTGCCATCCCATTTCTCGTGATGCGAGCGCACAATCGGTGTTACAGGATATGGAAATCGCACCTGCTGCAGGATTTCCGCGCCTACAATCGGATGTACTTTCATCTTGTCGAATTCTTCCGGTGTCAACTTTCCCGGCTTCGAGATGATGTGCTCGGGCACCGCGAGCTTTCCGATGTCGTGCAGCACCGACGCGGCTTTCAGCGCCTCGGTTTCATCTTCAGTGAGGCGCAAATCTTTTGCCAGCTCCAGCGCGTAAATGCGCACGCGCTGCAAATGATCGCCGGTCGTGTGATCTTTTGCCTCGATCGCAAGCGCCAGGGTTTCAATCGTACGCATGTGCAAGGAGGCAAGATCCTGCAAATGGCGCTTTTCATCCTGCCAGCGATCGAGATGCATCCGGTACGCGCGATAAATGGCAAACAGCGCCGGCAGTAGCAGCAGCGACATCTCCCAGCCGGCAACGTGATTGAGCAGCTGAATAATGCCGGCAATCGCTGCCCCGATCAGGTAGTAAGGGAACGGCCAGGAATAACTTTCGCGCCATTTCTTGACGATCGGCTTCTGCTCGGCCAGCGCCACCACCGTGGCCACGGGAAACGTGTTGAGGAAGAAATATGTGATCGCTGCCACCAGCAGCCCGATGGCCGCGTGCCCGTGCAGCGCCACAAGCAGGGAGTGATACAGCCAGAACGCGGCGGTAATGGCAATCGCCACCTGCGACAGATTGAACAGGAAATGAATGACGTGCAGCCGCTTCGTCGCCTTCCAATAACATTGCACAACTGCCGCGGCCACACCGAACGCCAGAGTTTCCGACAGCGTCATGCTGCCGATGCCGACCAGCACGAAAACGAAGTTGACCGAAACCGTGCCCTCAAACCCAGGCAGAACCACTTTCAGCGCAGAGGCGATCGCCGTCAGCGCCAGGTAGCAGATGAATTCCAGCGTGTCGCTGGACTGCCAGGGAAAGGTGCCCAGAAGCAGGCAGGCTACGCCGGCCGCGCACACACAGGCGACAAACGGCCTCGCTTTTTCGGGAACCCCAGTCATGGCAGGGCACGTGCGTGGACGCACGCGCCTACATCGTCCCTTTCCGGTCTTTATTGATTGTTCTTGGGAGCGGCGTTTAACGGCAGATGCCTTTGGTAACCAATTTCTGCTGAAATTCGCAACAGTGATTGCGCCAACTTGTCCCCGATCTCAGCCTCTTTCCATGGGGTGCGCCACTTTGTCTCCCCACACCAGGCAGCGAACCACAGATTCCAGAGCACTTATGACCACCAGTGTTGGCGGCTTACGTGCATCGTTTGATCCCGGTTTGGTAAGGACGAACGATGAAGAAGTATCTCTTGATGCTCGTTTTGCTGACTTTGCCGTTGGTTAGCCTCGCCGACGACTCAAAGCTTTCGCCCGATCTGCGCGGCTACAACTCGAAGACGCCCGTGCAGGTGATCGTGCAATATGCACCGGGCACGCAGGTAAACTGCACCGGCCTGTTGGGTCTGGTGGATTGCCTGGTGAACGACGTCGTAAAGCTGGGCGGCACAATTTTGGGACAATTGCCCATCGTCAATGGAGTGCTGGCGTCGCTCGACGGTAATGGGCTTTTGAACCTCTCCAATCAATCGAACGTCGTTTACATCAGCCGAGACCGCGCTTTGGGATCGCTGCTGAGCAACGCGGCTCCCGCGGTCAACGCCGAAACAGCGTGGCAATCAGGTTACAGCGGGGCAGGCATCGGTGTAGCGTTGATTGACAGCGGCGTGAGCAGCCATCCTGACTTCAACATCGGCCTGCTGCCCATTTCGCGTGTCGTGTACAACCAGTCCTTTGTGCCGGGCAACTCGAGCGCAGCCGACCAGTACGGCCACGGAACGCACATAGCAGGGCTCATTGCGGGGGATGGGCTCAGCTCCACCGGCCCATTTTTCAGCAAGACGTTTAAAGGAATCGCGCCCGGCGCGCAGATCGTGAACCTGCGAGTGCTGGATGCGAACGGTTCCGCCACCGACAGCACCGTGATCACCGCCATCAGCAAGGCGATTTCGCTGAAATCCACTTACAACATTCGCGTCATCAACTTGTCTTTGGGCCGCGCCGTTTACGAAAGCTATCAGCAGGATCCGCTGTGCCAGGCGGTTGAGCAGGCCTGGAAGAGCGGAATCGTAGTCGTGGTCGCCGCTGGAAACAACGGCCGTTATCAAGCGACCGATGGATACGCGACTGTAACCTCACCCGGCAATGATCCTTATGTGATCACTGTGGGCGCCATGAAGCCTATGGGAACGCCGCAGCGCACTGACGATCTGATTGCCAGCTACAGCTCCAAGGGTCCGACCATGATTGATCACGTCGTGAAGCCTGATATCGTTGCGCCGGGCAATCTGCTGGTTTCGACGGAAACTCCAAAGACGACGCTCTACTCTACTGAGACCAGCAACCTTGTGCCGTACAGCTTCTATGAGTACGGAGGCTCGTCGGCGCCATCCACGACCTATTTCACTCTGAGCGGAACCAGCATGGCTACCGGCGTGGTCAGCGGCGCCGTCGCCGACCTGCTCCAGGCGCAGCCAAAGCTCACGCCCGACCAGGTCAAGGCCCGTCTGATGAAGACCGCCTATAAGACCTTCCCGCAGTCGAGCAGCGTGTACGATCCTTCGTCTGGCATTATGTACACCAGCCAGTACGATGTATTTACAGTCGGAGCAGGATATCTCGACATCGCCGCTGCCCTGGCAAGCACCGACAAGTCCAGCGGAACGGCCCTGTCACCGACGGCGATCTATAATTCCACGACCGGCAACGTCTATCTATCGAGCGATCCCTCGGCGGTTTGGGGAACTTCGCCAGCCTGGTCGGGCCCGGCGGTTTGGGGCACCTCGCAATTCACCTACGGCAACTCCGTGATGTGGGGAGCCTCGGGCACCAGCGGCACATCGGTGATGTGGGGCGCTTCCAGCCTGTGGGGCTCGTCGGTGATGTGGGGCGCGAACTCAGACTCCGGCTTCTCCAGCATCTGGAGCAACAGCGTGATGTGGGGAGCGAGCGGGAACTGGGGCAGCAGCGTGATGTGGGGCGCCAGCGCCGACGACGGCGAGTAACAACCTCCTGAACAGTGGGAAACTCACCGGCCGCTTACGATCGCGGCCGGTTTATTATTGTGGGCGGCACGGCTGAACAGGCCGCGAAAAAGCTCTTTGGTTTGTCATCCCAAGTGAAAACGAGGGATCTGCAGCTTCATCTGCTCTTCTCCAAACAGCAGATTCCTCGCCCGCTCTCGCCGCAAACGCGGCTGTGAGCGGCTTGGAATGACAATGGAAGCCGCGCCGACAAATTGTTCTGCGACAGTTCTCTAGTTCTGGCCTGCGGCCTTCGTCCCTGACTCTTCCGGTGGTGAGGCAATCGAGATAACCGGCACATTCTCTTTCACCATCATTTCGTTCAGAGCCACCACATCGGTCGAGCGAATCTGGTTCCACTGCGCGATCAGCGGCGCAGCCTCTCCGCGCAGCGCTTCGAACGCCGCATATTGCTGCTGCGTCGGAGCGGCGTCCGCCGCATCAATGCTGAAGAACAGGCCATGCAGCCGCTCATCAACCAGCACCGGAAAGTTCAGGTTGGCCTCCGACGATTTGACCTTCACCTGCAGCAGGTTTTCCTCGATCGGAGTCATTTTCTTGTCGAGCGCGTCGGCCGAGGTCAGGATGGTCTTGTAGCGGGCATCGTCGGCCAGCCGCGTCTGCAAGCCGTGAAACTGCACCCGCAGCGTGCGGATTTCGTTGATCGTCTGATGCAGGTCGCTGAGCGTATCGCGTGTCTTGATATTCAAATCAAACTGCTTCTGTAAATCTTCCGCCGAAACCGTCACCCGCGGATCCAGCTTCACCTCGAGCGGAGCTGTGTATGCCTTGCCGCTTACCGTCAACCGGAGTTGATACGTGCCGGGCAACGCCATGGGTCCGCGATCGCTGAACTCTGCACCGACTTCCCCCGGAAGTTTCCGCGGGCCGTCGTAGCGCAGGTCCCAATTAAAGCGATTAATGCCCGCGTCCACCGGAAGCTTTTCCTCCGGAGGTGTTTGGTCGGGCCACTCGGGCGGCGTCTCAGCCTGCTTCTTCTCTACGCTGGAATATTTGCGAACCACCGCGCCCTTGGGATTGAGAATTTCCAGCGTAACCTCATCTTTCGGCGCCGACTTGAAATAATAGAAAATCAGCGCGCCATTGGGCGGATTGGGCGCGACCGGCTGGCGCCGCGGGTACGACTCCGGCCAGTGCAGGCGATAAGTAACCGATGGCTGATACAACACCACGTCGTCGTTCGCATGCGCGGCTAGTTGCCGCAGCGGCGTGATGTCGTCGAGCAGCCAGAACGAGCGGCCGTGCGTCGCGACCGCCAGGTCGTCGTTCTTCACGATCAGGTCGTGAATCGGCGCCGTCGGCAAATTCCCCTGCAGCGATTGCCAATGGCTGCCGTCATCGAACGAGACGTAAATTCCGGTCTCGGTGCCGGCATAGAGCAAGCCCTTCTGCTTCGGATCCTCGCGCACCACGTGAGTGTAGGCGCCGTCGGGAATGCCGTTGGTGATCTTCGTCCAGCTTTTGCCAAAGTCGGTCGTCTTGAAAAGATACGGCCGCACGTCGTCCAGCTTGTGCGTGTCCACCGCAGCGTAGGCTGTTCCGGCATCGTGCGGAGAAGCGTCAATCAAGCTGACCAGGCTCCACTCCGGCAGGCCTTTTGGTGTGACATTGGTCCAGTGCTGCCCGCCGTCGCGCGTGAGCTGAATCACGCCATCGTCCGTGCCCGCCCAGATCAGATCTTTTTGCACCGGCGACTCCGCGACCGTAAATACCGTGTCGTAATATTCGACCGTCGTGTTGTCTTTGGTGATCGGCCCGCCCGAACTCTCCTGCTTGCTCTTGTCATTGCGGGTAAGATCAGGACTGATTGCGGTCCAACTCATTCCATGATCGGTGGTTTTGAAAACGATTTCCGCCGCTGTGTATAAAACGTCGGGATTGTGCGGCGACACGGCGATGGGATCCGTCCACGCCTGGCGATATTTCAAGTCACCAGCGCCATGTCCAGTGCCATCCACCGGCCAGACGGTAATGTCCTGCTCCTGCTCGGTGCGCTTGTCGAAGCGCGTGACGATGCCGCCGCCTGACCCCGCATAGACGATGTTGGCATCGCGAGGATCGGGAACGATGTAGCCGCTTTCCCCGCCGCCCACGTCATACCAGTGCTGGCGGCCGATGTAGCCATCGTCGCTGCGCGTGGCAATGCCTACGGTACTGTTATCCTGTTGCGCGCCATACAGGTAGTAAAGAAAACGATTGTCCGCGGCCACATGATAGAACTGCGCCGTCGGCTGGTTATATTGCGTGGTCCAGGTCTTTCCGCCATCCACGCTGACCGTAGCTCCGCCGTCGTTACCGTTGATCATGCGCTGAGGATTGGTCGGATCGATCCACAGTCCGTGATGATCGCCATGTGGGGCCGGCAGCAGATCAATGCTCTTGCCGCCGTCGGTCGAACGGAACATGCCCGTGTTCAGCATGTAAACCGTGTCCACGCTGCGGGGATCGGCAAAAATATGGGTGAAGTACCAGGCGCGCTGCGTCAGCCGCTGGTCATCGTTAATTTTCGACCACTTGTCGCCGCCATCCTCGGAGCGGAACAGTCCGCCCTCTTTCGCCTCGATCAGGGCGTAAACGCGGTTCGAATCCCCGCCGGAGACGGACACACCAATCCTGCCCATGATGCCCGAGGGCAACCCATTGCCCTCCAGATGCTTCCAGGTGCTGCCGCCGTCCACCGAGCGATATAGGCCGCTGCCCGGTCCGCCGCTGGAAAAACTCCACGGCGTGCGCAAAACTTCGTACATTGCGGCGAACATTACATTGGGATTGTGCGGATCGAAGGAAAGATCGATCGCCCCCGTCTTGTCATCTTTGAAGAGAACCTTTTCCCAGTTCTTGCCGCCGTCAGTGGAGCGGTAAACGCCGCGATCGGGATTCGGACCGTAGGCATGGCCCAGAGCGGCCACGTACACGATGTCGGGATTCCGGGGACTCACCAGCACTTTCGCGATATGCTGCGTGTCTTTGAGACCGATATAGTTCCAGCTCTTACCGCCATCGGTGGATTTGTAGACTCCGTTGCCGTAAGAAATATTGCCGCGCAGGCAGGACTCACCGGTTCCAACATAGATGACGCCCGGGTTCGATTCAGCAACCGCGATCGAGCCGACGGAGGCAAAAGGCTCCTTATCCGTCAGCGGAATCCATGTGTTCCCGCCGTCAGTCGTCCGCCAGACGCCGCCTGAGACTCCGCCGAAATAATACGTGAAGGGATCGCCAGACACACCCGTCACCGCCAACACTCGTCCACCGCGAAATGGCCCGATCAGGCGCCACTTCATCCCCTTCATCAAGTTGTCATTGAATTGCTGCGCGCCCGCAAGCGAAATCAGCAACACTGACACGACAAGGACAGACGCACAGATATGCCTGCGGCTCATGAAGACCTCCTGAAAGAAAAAGGGAACAATATCTTACTACGGGAGGCGGTAGTTTGCGGAAAATCTGCTTTTGGCTGTCAGCTATCAGTTTCAGTAACAACGTTACTGAGTGAGGTGCGCTAGAGTGAAAGCAGGCGGTTGGGTGATACTGATAGCTGAGAGCCAAGCGAAAAACTCCCCTTCGGGAACCACCCGGTTCCCGAAGAGGAGACAGAGGCAAACAAACGGAGGAGCTAACCGTGATAAATCCGAATTATTGAAGTAAAAGGCCACCAGGCCTAAGCACTGGCGGCCATACTCTCCCTCACTGTATTTATTAAGACGCAAAGGTCTGCAGATTTGCTAACAGGGAGGAAGTGCAAAAACTGGCATATACAATTCTTTACAAAACGCCCTCCGAAAACCAAAGTCCCGCTTTTGGCCGAACCGCAGACGCAGCAGATGCCCGCTTTGCTAACAGTTAAAATGAAAAAATATATTGCTCCAAATGCTTGAAATCCTGCTCTTCCTTGTATATAGAAGTGTTTCAGCGTGAAATACCCGAGGACTCCTCGGGCCTTATCGTGCATCGCGAGGGTCATTGATGGAGCAAGGCCACGCCTTGGATCTGCCCCAGATTTTCGGAGCGGAGCAAGCCGCAAACCAGCGCAAGAGTAACCGGCTCGAAGAGCAGGTTGTGGAGTTGTATGCGACCATGCGCCCCACTCTGCTTAGTTACGCCTATCATGTGGTCGGTTCCACGGGGGAAGCGGAAGACCTGGTTCAAAGCGCCTTTCTCAAGCTTTTTGATCAGCTCAAGCGAAACGCTCAGATCCTGAACCTACGCAGCTGGCTCTATCGCGTGGTGCACAACCTCGCCATTGACCAGGGACGCAGGAAGGATATTCAGGATTCCACCAATACGGAATGGTTGGAGCATCGCACCCTCACCGAATCCCCTCATTCGGCGGAAGATGATCTGATTCGCCGCCAGCGCGTCGCGCTTTCGCTGAAAGGCCTCAACGAGCGCGAGCGGCACTGTCTGATGCTTCGTGCTGAAGGCCTGAGTTATGTAGAGATCGCGGAAGTGCTCGGCACCAGTCCCAAGGCGGTCAGCGTTTACCTGGCGCGCGGCCTGAAGAAGTTCGGGGGGGCGCGATGAGCGAACCGCGCAAAGAGCTGCTGAATCCCCCGCATCTCAACGATGCCGAGATTGTTGCCTATCTCGACGGCGAACTGGTGCGTTCTGAGGTCAACGCCTCCAGGGCCCATCTGGATAGCTGTTGGAGCTGCCGCAGCCGTCTCAACGAAGTGCAGCGCCGGGTGGATTGCTTCCTCGATGCCCGCGCCGACTTGCTTCCGCCGGATTCGGTGCTGGCAGAGTCGCGGGTTGAGCAGTTCCGCGAACGCTTAGCCCGCCACGCTCGCGCCTCCGAAGAGGCGCCCGTTGCCTTCCACGAACAATTCGCCGAATGGTGGATTCGGCTCCGCAACTCCGCTGCCGGTGTGATGCAGTATCGCCGGGCTGTGCTCGCATCCACCGTCGCTGTGTGTTTGCTCGTGGTGATGTTTACGGATGTCCTGAACACCCGGGTTTCCGCCGATACCGTCCTGCAGCGAGCCGCCACCTACGACGTTAGCCATGTCCCCGTGACCGGCCAGGTCACGCGCACTTCCGTCCGCGTGGATCGCGTGGACCTCAGGACCAACGTGCAGAAACCGCTCGGCACAATTACGCTGGTGCGTGATTCGGCAACTCCGGCCATCTACGTCAGCGCGAATTCTTCGTCCGGCAAATCCGAAAACGCCACGGTGAAGGATACCGACCAGGCGTCCCAACAACTGTTGCCTGTTATGTTTTCTGGCGACAATTCGGATCCTGCCCTGGTGCAATACCTGGCCACGCAACGATGGGTTCCGGACTTGTCGGTCAGCGAGTTCCGCCGCCTGGTAGGATCGCGCGGCAACACGGAAACCTCGGCCCGCCGGCAGGATGGAAGTTTCGAGCTGCGTTACCCGTTCGCAGCCGGTCATCCCTCGGGAATTTCTGAGACGTTGCTGCGCGTGGACGCCCGCGACTACGCACCCACCGGAGTCAGCATTTTCACCATGGACGAGAATGGCGGCAGCGAATACCGCTTCACGCGCACTTCGTTTGCCTTCGAAGCCCGCACTTCGGAAGTGGCGATGCTCTTCTCGCCGGGCCTGCCGTCCGAAATGATTTCCTCCCGACCTGGACATGAGCCTGAGTTGAGCAGAGCGATTCCGCTCTCTTACGCGAACTCCCATGCGACCGAAGCTGAAGTTTCGCTGGCTGAGGCTCTGCATAAGCTCGACAGCTGCCTCGGTGAAGAAATCAATCTATTCCCCATGTCCGATGGTTCAATGCTGGTGCAAGGACTTGTAGACAACGCCACGCGCCGGGACGCGATCCGCCGCGCTCTGCGCGGGATGAGCGGGCCTCTGCGGGTGGAAGTTTACATTCCCAGCGAACTCAGAAACGGTTCCGAGCTGTACAAGCCTCCCGATCAATCTTGGCCGGCATCGCCCGCAGCGGGTAGCCGGACATCGGCGACCTTGGCCGATCTTTCCGGAACCAGCGTCCCGCTGCACGAATTGCTGTATGACCACTTCTTGAAGACGACCAGTTCCACGCAGGACACCGATAAGCAAGTCGCTCTGTTCTCCAACGAGATCGTGAGCCTGGCGCGGCAAACTTTCTTGCACGCCTGGGCTCTGCGGCGTCTGGATCGTGAATTTTCCGCCGACCGCACCTCGGGACTGTCCGCTGCGGCGCTGGAAAGAATTGAGCAGATGCGTCAGGACCATCGGCGCTGGATTTCCGCCATCACGCGCCGTCAAAGTGAAATGCTCGCTCCGATCGCAGGACCCGATGCCACCGCGAATATCTCAGCCGCGGCGATCGGGCAGGATAGCGACGCCTTATTGCGTCTGGCGCAAGAGCAGAACGACCTGGTCCGCTCCCTTTTCACCACCTCCCAGCAACTTGCGGAGCCGGTCACCAGCTTGGCCCGCCTGGTTACAGTGCTGAAGCAAATGGGCACCTGAACCGGGCAGTTGCTGGTGAACGCTACCTTCCGCGGCGCTCCGGCCGACAAAGGGCCAGGAGTCTACGTCACCACGTGTTATGCTTTTGGCGTTTTCAGTTGCGCCGTTGGTCTGGCTTTTCGCAAATACAAATGAAGTTCAGGGCACAGCAAGTTTCGCTCCCGGCGTCCGCCGCCTTTCTGCTATTCGTGTGGCTGCTGGCGTTCGCCCGCCCCGCTTACGCCCAGCGCGCAACCCTGCTCGGCACCATCGTGGATCCCAACGGCGCGGTTGTTCCCGGCGTCAAGGTTACGATGCTGAATCTCGATCAAGGCTTGCAGCGCGAGACCGTGACCGCTGACAACGGCTATTTCACCGTTCCTCTGCTGCAACCCGGCCGCTATGTGGTTACCGCGCAAAAGGATGGGTTTGCCGTAGCCGAAGTGAAGGACGTTGTGCTTCACGTAGGCGATGTCCGCGGCCTGAGCATTCGCCTGCAGGTGAGCGCGCCTCCGGTTTCCATCCGCGTTTTCGAACAGGCCGAAGATGTTGAAACCGTCAGCCCCAGCCTGGGCCAGGTCGTAACCGGCGACGTGATCCGCAATGCTCCCCTCAATGGCCGCAACGTTCTGGACCTCGCTCTGCTTCAACCCGGCGTCACGCCCACCGATCCCGATTCCACCGGCGCCGGCACTTTCAACATCAACGGCAATCGCGACGATTCGGTCCACTATCTGCTCGACGGCGGCCTGGACAACGACCTAATTGACAATCGCGTCGTTTTTAGCCCGAATCCCGACACGATCGCCGAATTTCGAATTCTCACCAACAACTATCCGGCGGAATACGGCCGCAACTCAGGCGGAATCGTGAGCCTGCTCACCCGCTCGGGCACGAATCAACTCCACGGCAGCGCATTCGATTTCCTTCGCAACGATGCGCTCGATGCCAACAGCTTCTTCAACAAGAGCAGCGGCCTCCCGCGCGACATTTTGAAGCGCAATCAGTTCGGCGGCACCCTCGGCGGTCCGATCACCATTCCCAGGCTGGTTAACGGCAAGGACCGTTTTTTCTTTTTTGTCGGCTATCAGGGCACTCGCCAGAGCGAAGTAATCTCCAATCACAACGTTTCGACGTTCACGCCGGCGGAACTGGCGGGCAACTTCTCTCACTCCGATAACGGCGGGCCCGACCCGAATGTCGCCGCATTCCTGCAGGCGTATCCGTTTTTTCAACCCGATCCCAACTTGCAAGCTCAGGCCGTCATCGCCCCCGACCGCATCAATGGCGTGGCGAAGAACTACATTGCCGCCGGCCTGATTCCCACTTCCCCCAACGGATTGCTCAGCTGGCAAGGACTTTCTACCCTGGATTACGACGAACTCACAACCAAGCTCGACTTCGAGATCAACCCTCGAGACAAGCTGGCGGCCACTCTGGGCTGGGACCGCGAAGACACGCTGTCGCCGGTAAACGATCTTGGCGCCACCGTTCCCGGCTATCCCGAGAGTTCGGACTTCCGCGACTATTTCGCGAATTTTTCCTACACGCATTTTTTCTCGCCCACCGTGCTGAACGAACTGCGCTTCACTTTCTTGCGCAGTCACAACACCGCCCTGAATCCCACCGTGCAGTTGCCCACGCCCGCCGGCCTCGGCGTCGGAATTACTCCCGACCTGGCCACGGGCCCGCCGGACCTGCTGTTCGATACCGGCCTCCAAATCGGATTTAGCACGCTGGGACCGCAACGCTTTACCGAGAACACTTACACCGTCTCCGACACCCTGACCTGGGTACACGGAAAGCATAACTTTAAGTTTGGAGGCGGCTTTTCAGCGTTTCAAAACAATACTTTTTACGCCTTCACCTCGAACGGACAATTCCAATTCGTAGGCGAGGGCGGCATCGGCTCGCAGAATGCCTTCGCCGACTTCCTGCTGGGAATTCCCTATCAATACACACAGTCTTCCGCAGCGCCTTCCAACATCCGGACCAAGTTTACTTACGGTTTCACACAGGATGAATGGCGCGTCAGCAAGAACCTGGTGCTGAGTCTGGGCCTGCGCTACGAATACAGCACGCCCAAGAGGGACACTGAAGGGCGAACCTTCTCCATTATTCCAGGCCAACAGTCGCAGGTATTCATTCATGCCCCGGTGGGCATGGTGTTTCCCGGTGACCCGGGAGCGCCGCGCGGAGTGAACTTCCCCGATACCGATAACTGGGCGCCGCGCCTGGGCTTTGCCTGGGATCCCCGCGGCGACGGCAAGACCAGCCTGCGGGGAGCGTTCGGCGTCTTTTACGACATCCTGAAAGGCGAAGACAACCTGCAATTCAACGGACAACCGCCCTTCTATGCCAGCGCCGGCTTCGCCTTTCCGTCGCTGCCGGGCAGCATTAACTCTGAGCTAAACTACCTATCCCAGCCATTCAGTGCCGTCGGGCAAGAGAATCCCTTCCCCTCCCAGCGCCCGCCGGCGAACCTTGATTTTCAAGCCGCCGGCTATCTGCCGATCGGCGCATCCACCAGCGTTTTCGTCGTGGACCCTCACCTGCGATCGCCTTACACCTACCAGTACCATTTGACCCTGCAGCGTGAGCTGGCCAGAAAAACGGTTTTTGAAGCCAGCTATATCGGCAGCAGCTCCCACGGCCTCACCTCCCTGGTTGACGTGAACCCATTCGTGCTCGGAACCTACAACCGGGTTTTGAATCTCACGCCGGGCAATCAGACCTGCACCGACGACACGTCCTACCAGTGCAGCTTCGCCAGTTTGCTGGAATTCAAGAATCTAACCACGTCAGACTATAACGGCCTGCTGCTCAGCCTGCAGAAGCAGCTCTCCGGCAGCGGCATCTTCGGCAGATCGTATTTCACCCTCGCCTATACCTATTCTCATAACATTGACAACACATCCGGCTTCCAAAACCGCAACAGCGAGGTGCCGTCTTATCAGCCGGAGTTGTTTCGCGCCTCCGCAGACATGGATTTGCGGCACCGCATCGTCTTCAGCGGCGCCTGGGAACTTCCCTTTGATCGGGCCTGGAGTTCCGCCCCGAAGCGCCTGACGCACGGCTGGAACCTGTTTCCCATCCTGAGCTGGCGCACGGGTTACCCGCTCGATGTCTTCGCCGACCTGCCCAGCAGCTTTGACCCATTCAGCCCAGGCCCCTCGGCCGCCGGAGACTCAGGCCTGGTACACGCAAATCTGATCGCGCCCGTCAATATTCTCAATCCCCACTCGGCGCAGACATTTTCTGGTCAAACCGGCAACTACTGGTTCGATCCCGGCAGTTTCTCGAATGCGCAGTGTCCCGACAATCCCACGACCTGTGTCCCCGGCAGCACCGTGTTTCCCAACGATGCCCAGGCGGTGGGCACGTCCGCCTATCGCACCTACGGAACCCTTCCACGGAACTATTTCCGCGGCCCCAGCGTCTTCAATCTCGATCTGGCCTTTTCGAAGACCACTCCCATCACCGACCGCTTTCGCCTGGAAACCCGCGCCGACTTCTTCAACATTCTCAATCACACGGAATTCATGAATCCCGATACCAACATCAACAGCCCGACATTTGGTCAGCTTCTCAACACGTATTCTCCCAGAATCATTCAACTGGCGGTGCGGGTATCGTTCTAGATGAATTCTCCGCCGTCTCTGAAACCCTGCGGAGGGCTTGGTCGCGGCGGCGCCAGCCCGTTGACCTGCTCGCTCGCCGAGCCTATGATTGGATTCCCTTTACATTTATCGTGACCGGCATCGGACCGGAGTGACAAATCTCATTTAATGTCGGCAGTGCCATCCATTGTCGGGCAGACCCTCGGACACTACCGAGTCTTGGAAAAGGTCGGCGCCGGGGGCATGGGCATCGTATTCCGCGCCCATGACGAGAGGCTGGACCGCGACATCGCCATCAAAGTGCTTCCGGCCGGAACTCTGGCCAATGAAGCGGCGCGCAAGCAGTTTCGCGCCGAAGCTCTGACCCTCTCGAAGCTCAGCCACGCCAATATCGCCCACATTTACGATTTCGACACACAGCACGGAATCGATTTCCTGGTCATGGAATTCGTTCGCGGCGTTTCTCTCGAACAAAAGTTGGCCGGCCGCGCCCTCTCCGAAGAAGAGGTGATTCACCTGGGTAGGCAGGTTGCGGGCACGCTGCAGGATGTCGCGCAATTAGGCATCGTCCATCGCGACATTAAGCCAGGCAATATCATGATTACTCCTCAAGGCGAGCCGAAGCTGCTTGATTTCGGGCTGGCTAAACTACTCCGCGCCAGCGGCACCGATGCAACCCGCAGCTTTGACGACCTTCGGGAGATGGCAGGAACCCTGCCTTATATGAGTCCGGAGCAGGTAAAGAATCTACCCACAGACTTCCGCACGGACGTTTACTCACTGGGAGCGGTGCTGTACGAATCGGCGACTGGCGAGCGCCCTTTCCCTGCCAAGGATGTCAGCACACTGATCGCTGACATTGCCCGTAAATCTCCCACCCCGCCGCGGCAACTGAATCCCGACCTCTCTGCCGGCCTGGAACGGCTTATCCAGCGATGCCTGGCCAAAGATCCCGCGCGCCGCTACCAAACCGCGGCTGAGATTCGCGCCGCACTGGAAGCTCTGGAGTCCGTACAAATTCCCGTAGCGATTGTCCCCGCGGCCAAGCAGCCCACCACGCCGCTGCTCATTTTCGGGCTTGCCATTCTGCTGTTGGTCACAGCGGGCGCGGCCTTTATCGCTGCCCGGAAGTGGAACCGGCCACCCAACACTGCCGCTTCTCAGGTAAATGAGTTGGCGATTCTGCCTCCCAACACATCCCACCAGGATGGCGAAATCATCGCCTTCGGCGAAGGCATGGTCCATACCCTCACTTCCCGTCTGACTCAGTTGACCGGCGCACATCCCTTTCAGGTGGTCCCGGCCAGTGAAATGCGGTCGAAACGTGTGTCCACGCTACAGGAAGCCAGAGAGGAATTCGGCGCCAATCTGGGGCTGGAACTCAGCCTCGAGCGCGCCGGCGAGATGCTTCGCGTCAACTACGCGCTCATAGACGCCAAGCGGCATCAACAGTTGCGCGGCGACACGATCACAGCGTCCATGTCCGACCCGTTCGCCATCGAGGATCAGGTGGCGGACAGCGTGGTCCAGGCGTTGCAGATCGAACTTCGGCCCGAGGAGCAACAGTCCCAGACCAATCACGGCACCACGCAGCCGCAAGCCTACGATTATTACGTCCAGGGTCAGGGATACCTGCAGGATTTTCAAAAGCAGGAGAATGTGGATAACGCCATCGCCGAGTTCAACCGCGCCCTGCAATACGATCCCAACTATGCGCTGGCCTCTTCCGGCCTGGGAGAGGCGCTATGGCGAAAATACGAGCACACCAAGCAGCCGGAGTTTGTCGGTCAGGCTAAATCCGCATGCAATCGCGCCGTGCAGCTCCGCCCGGAGGAATCCGCGGGGCACTTGTGCCTGGGATTGCTCGACGCAGGCACAGGCGCGTACGACAAGGCCGTCGAGGAGTACCAACTGGCGGCAAAACTCGAACCTACCAGCGACGCCGCCTACAGCGGGCTGGCGGGCGCTTATGAACGGCTGGGCAAATCTCAGGAGGCGGAGAGCACGTTTCGCAAAGCCATCAGTCTGCGTCCCAGCTACTGGGCGGGTTACAACCGCCTGGGCATATTTTATTTGCGGCATGGACGCTATGCCGAAGCCTCTGAGATGTTCTCTCAGGTCATCGCGCTCGTCCCCGACAGCTTCGCCGGTTATGCGAACCTGGGCGGAAGTTACATTTATCGCGGAGACTATGCCCAGGCGATCCCTGCCTTGGAGCGCTCAGTGGAAATTCGTCCCACTGAAGAAGCCAGCTCGAACCTCGGAACCGCGTATTTTCAATTGCACCAATACTCCCACTCGGCTCGCGCCTTGGAAAAGGCAGCAGCCCTGGGCCCGTCGAATTACGAAATATGGGGCAATCTCGCCGACGCCTATTATTGGGCCCCGGGGGAGCGGGCGAAAGCCAAGGATGCTTATCGTATGGCTTTGGACCTCGCCTTCAAGCAGCTCGCCGTCAACCCTCAAGATGCAAATCTGCTTTCATTCATCGCGGATTATTACGCGATGTCCGGCGATTGTGCACCGGCTCTGACTCAACTTCGCCGTGCAATGGCGATTGCTCCACCAGGACCGGATCTGCTTGGAACCGCCGCGCTTGTTTTCAACCAGTGCGGAAAACAGGAAGACGCCTTGACTTCGCTGGAGAAAGCTGTAGCCGCGGGCTATTCCACTGCGACATTGCGTGACACTCCGAATTTTGATAATCTTCGCAACCTACCGAGATTCCAGAAGTTACTCGCGTCGCAGTAGAGTCTTTTTGGAGGAACTATGGCTGCTTACGGCAAAGTTCTCGCAGCTGGCACGGGATTGATCTTATTGGCCACCCTCCTGTTAAGTTGCCACGGCCGTCACGAGTTTCTGTCTAACTACAACTGCAACGCACCGACCACCCCGGACCCAATTCCAGTCTCGAATTCTTTTCCCGCGCAATTGGTTACAGTCGTATGTCAGGGGCAACAACTGAGTTGGGCAGCGTCAGGACAGACTTTTACGGTCCATTTCCAAACGGCTGACTGCTTCTCGGCTCAGGACTACAATAATGGAAATCCGACTACTACCCAGGCAAGGAATCCCGGTCTGGGAAATATTTTTTGGTGCAAGTACACGATCACGGTGGGGAACTCCGCCCCCGTGGATCCTCACGTGATCGTCATTGGGGGATGAGGCACGAATCTCTAAATAAGCCGGGGGGAAATTCCAGCGTCCGTCCGGCATGAAAGCACTACGAGTCCTTCATCCGCTGGCCATGCCCACTAACTTGTCCGCCTTTCGCAATTCCGGGAAGAGCCATGCCCAGGTAGCGATCACCGCCAGCGTTCCAATTCCTCCCAGCACGACGGCCGGCACCGTGCCGAACCATTGCGCCGTCAAACCGGACTCGAACTCCCCCAGCTGATTGGAAGTTCCGATGAAAATCATGTCCACAGCGACCACGCGCCCGCGCATCTCGTCGGGCGTGGCCAACTGCACCAGTGTGGCGCGAATCACCACACTCACCATGTCGGTTGCTCCCACCAGCACCAGGGCAGCTAAAGACAGAACCAGATTGCGGGAGACTCCAAAGACGATGGTGAACACTCCAAACCCCGCCACTGACCACAACAGCACCGGACCCGCCCGCCCGCGCAGCGGACGATGTGCCAGCACGATAGCCATAATAGCCGCTCCCACGCCCGGCGCGCTCCGCAACAGGCCCAGGCCCCAGGGTCCGGTGCGCAGAATTTCCCGCGCGTAAACCGGCAGCAGGGCGGTCGCGCCACCGAGCAGGACCGCGAACATATCCAGCGAAATCGAGCCCAGCACCAGCTTGTGCTCCCAGATATAGTGGAATCCCGCGAGTACGGTTTTCAGGCTTACCGGCTCACGGCGCCGGCTTCTGGGCCGCAACTTGATCTTGAGCGTCAAGGCCATGGCGCCGAGCGAAACCATCCCCGCCGTCGCATACACCGCCGGCGCGCCATGAAAAAACGCATAAAGCAAGCCGCCGAGAGAAGGCCCCAGAATCGTCGCTCCCTGAAACACGCTCGCATTCCAGGCAACGGCGTTGGGAAAATGCTCCTCGGGCACGAGCTGCGGCAGCAGCGCCCGGCTGGCGGTTCCGTTGAATGAGCGCACCACGCCCAGCAGCACCAGCACGACGTAGATAGGCCGAACCGACAACGTTCTTTGCCCCGCGATCTCCCACAACAGCGCCGAGCAACCGCCGAACGCGCCGTAACACCACATCACCAGCCGGCGGCGGTCGAAGCGGTCAGCCGCGTGTCCCGCTGCCAGGAAAAGCAAAATTCCAGGAAGAAATTGCGCCAGGCCCACCAGGCCCAGGTCCAGCGGCCGTTTCGTGATCTCGTACACCTGCCATCCCACCGCGACCGATTGCATCTCCAAAGCGGCGACGATGCAGAATCGCGCGATCGCATACGCAGTAAAGTCCGGATAGGTGAATGCGATGTAACCGGAGAGCCTGGGGTCGGCAGATTCGGCCATCGCTTTACTGTGCCACAAAACGGTCGTGTGGAGTGGGCGCCTCGCCTGCCGGCTCGGCGTAAGACTGCCCGCTCAGCTTTAACCACCGCTGAGCGCAGTCGCCTCGCGGCCAACGGAAACCCATTGGCTCAACGGAAGCATCGCGCCACAGTCCAGGCATCCCGTGGCCGGGAACACCGCCCCGCAATGTGGGCACGCAGCCTGGCTCTCAAAGGTGTCAAACGCTCGTTCACATTGGCCGCACTTCCAGAAGGGACCTAAAGGCGGCGACGCCTGACATCGCGGGCACGCAAACCCGTTGCGACGGGGCAGCTTTGCCAGTCGCGATAACGATCGCGCATGCAACAACCCACGCCAGCAGTTCATCAGCATGAACACCGCCAGCACCCCGTACCATACCGACCGCATCCACACAGCCAAGCCGATAAATCCGATCACCCCGACAAAACCAAGTACGCTCGCTACCATCAGGCTGCGCGCTCGCCCGATCACGAACCACAACAGGGCGCGAAGGATCTGTCCGCCATCCAACGGATAAATGGGCAGGATATTGAAAATCAGCAGGCCGAGGTTCATGAACCAAATCGCCCGCAGCAGTGCGTGAAAGTTGGGCAGATTATCGAACCATCCTGAAGCTCGCCCCAGGCTCCCTACCACCGACAACACTACGACCAGTGCAACGTTGACCAGCGGTCCGGCAGCGATGCTCCAAAGCGTGGCGCCCGGCCGTGGCGGCGGATCCACGTATGCAACTCCACCCAGAGGCCACAGCACGATCTGGCTGGCGTTGCCTCCCACTTGCCGGCAAGCCAGCGAATGGCCAAACTCATGCATCAGCACGATGAGAAAAAGTGCCACGTACTCAATCACGTTGAATGCGAGCGAGGAATAACTCCCTGCGCGGGCATTGATCTCATATACCGCCACCAGGAACCACGACCAATGCAGAAACACGGTGATGCCGGCGGCACGGAAAAGGCGAATCGATCCCTGATGAGTCGGCATATGGGTCAGAGTTATAGCACAGGCTGAAGCGCCGCCGTCCTCGGCGAGGATGGGATGGCGGTTGCTGGTGTCCGCGATTCTGCGATAGTAACGCTCAAACCGCGCAGAATCGCGCCTCACTCCCATCAAAACGATCGCGATTGGTCAACCTACGTATAATGTCTAGTCATGCGCGACTGGCGGCAGGTTCTCAGCATCTGTTTGTTGGGCTACAGCCTTGTCCTCGCATCGCGACTTGTAGCACAATGCGCTCCTAAGCCCTGCCCCGCGGGATTTGATTGCGCTGCGCCGTCTGAAATCGTTTCCCTCGCCGTAAGCGGAAAGGGTGAGTGGGTAGCCACATTTGTTGCTGACGGTGCAGTAGTGCTTTGGGACGTAAAGAGCGGCCACCGTGATCGGCTCTTCACATGTCATAAGAACGTGAACGCCTTGGCGTTTAGTCCTGACTCACAGACACTGGTCCTCGGCGACGCTGTCGGGACCATTGAGTTCTTGGCGATTCCCAGCGGTAACTCATCGCAACGGCGAATCCAGGATCGGGATGAGATCGGGGACTTGAGATTCAGCCCGGATGGCAGACGACTTGCGTCCCTCCACGACAAGGGGATAACGGTTTGGGAGGTGGTTGGTCACCGTGAGCTGATCTTCGTGCCGGTTTCAAAGATCAGCGCGTATGCGTTCAGCCATGACGGCTCGCGGCTAGCGGTGGCCGCGGAAGATGGCAAGGTCACCATATGGGACATCACCAGTAATAAGCGGATTAAGATTTTCGATTTGGCGGCAGGCGACTGGTCCAATGCACTCACTTTCGACCACACTGATCAAAGGCTCGTCTCTGGGAACGGGCACAACAGCATCGTGGTCTGGGACGTTGAGACGAGGGAGAAACTGAAGGTTATGAAGGGTCACGCAGACCAAGTACTCTACCTCACTTTTCTGCCAGATGGCCTGACGCTCATATCTGAGGCTGATGACGGCAGTGTCCGCACGTGGGATTTCAATACCGGACGGCTGATGCAAACGTGGAAGATGCCCGCCGGTCGCCTATCCGAAAATGGGCAACTTTTTGTTACGGTAGACATGGGGCGGATTGACTGCTGGGACTTCGCCAATAAGCAGAAAATCCGAACCCTTGAATACAAATCCCCTCGGGCATCCTGAAGACACCCATAACTGTCGCGAACAGATTAGACCAACCAGGTCTAAGGCCGAGCGTTGCCAAGAGTGCCAGCCGGGTCGGAATGAGCACCAACATGAGCGCGCCCGCCGAGCATGAACGCACGCATCGCACCAACGTCAGCAATTTTCGTGACGGCTT